>Ga0172380_10000190_pt1 | contig 133744 bp, 127 predicted proteins | sample Leawe162metaG_FD_119747 | JGI IMG/M metagenome (GOLD analysis project Ga0172380, IMG submission 119747) | Leachate microbial communities from a municipal landfill in Southern Ontario, Canada - Leachate well 162 metaG | ecosystem: Engineered > Solid waste > Landfill > Unclassified | place... | reverse complement strand
TAGATGCTGGTCGTGGCCACACTTGCGTGTCCCAGGAGCTTCTGGATCAGATTGACCGGTACGCCTGACGATCCCAGATGACTGCCGCAGGTATGTCGAAGCCAATGAACAGATGCCCGCTCGAAAGCGCCAGATTCGTGGGCTCTTCCTGATGTCCGAAGAGCGAGCGCCGTAGCTTGAAATAGTTCTCGAAGCGCCTTATAGAGACCGCTGGATGTGATGGCCTCGTTGCTACCGATGCGTGAGATCAGCGGTGTCTCGGCGGGATTGGCGAGTGGATCGGAATGCAGGCCGCGATGCGCAAGGTACTCACGCAGCAAGATGACAATTCGATCTGGGACTGGAACTGCACGCCATTTGCCACCTTTACCCAGAACCTTCAGCATCCACCGAAGCCCTGTGCCTTCACGTAGTGGCATCGTGTAGATCCGGCCAAGCTTCGCGTCGACGAGTTCTGACAGCCGGAGTCCTGTCGCATGCGCAAAGGGCAGGGCGAAGCGAAGACGATGGGCGTGATCGGTCTGGTCCATGCTGTCCAGACGATCCATCAGGAATTGCCACTGCCCGACTGAGAGCACCCGCGTGAGTTCGATGTTGTCGGGGGCTTCGTGTTGCACGACAAGCGTTTTGCCGACCGCATCCCAGGGATTGAACGCGCAATACTGGACACGAACCAGCCACTCGAACAGGCCGCCCAATATGGTGATCGAATGCTTCACGCTGGAGGCCGACAGCGCACCGTCAAACGGCCGCCAGTCGGTGCTAAATCGTTTTGTGTTTCTGGGAGCGATCCAGGCAGATTGCGGGATAGTGAATGCCCATCGGTCGGATGGACTGCGCCCAAGCAGGGACAGCCAGTCCCGATAGAAGGTGCAGTCATCAACGGTCAGATCGGAAAGTGCTTTCCCTCGCTCGATGACGCTCCACAGCAGCATTCGTTCAGCTTCCTTGCGGTAGGCGCGCTGCGTATTCTTGTTGCCTGATTTGGTGGTTAGCCAAGCATGAATGGCCTGAAGATCATTTTCTGCTTCGATGCGGGGATGCCCAGGCCACCTGTTCGAGCCGGAAGTGCCATCGAGACTTTCCGGAACAGCCAGAACTTCGATCGGCACAATGGCTGTCTGTGATTGGCGCTGTTCCAGCAGCATCGGCATAGCCAGGCTCCGAAGTGGGGACAGGGCATGGTCAGGCAAGGATCCCAGAGCCAACTCGTAACCCCGAAGCCACTGAATGATCCGAGCGGCGCCTTTCTCCCCCAACTGGGGCACGGTGACCCACCACCGATAGCCCTTGCGACGTATGCGGTCGAGCAATGCCTCGATGGTTGGGATATTGGCAAGAATCAACCGGTCAGCGATCACGCCGTCGAACCAGGCAGTTATCAGATCTTCGGGGACTGGATCGGTAGCAAGGAGCCTCTCAACCCAGACCAAGGCCTCGATTTGCTGACTGATCAGCTTTTGTCGTTGTCGAGACTTCTTGTCAGCGGCATGAGGGTAGGATTCCAGGAACAATCGAATCAACTCGTCTTCGGTGTAGAAGCCGGTCGGATCCCGGTCCGCCTGAAAATCCTCAAGCGTTGGAATTTCAATAGCCGCAGTGGTTTCGGAGTTTGATAGTGACAGGCGCAGCAGCCTGGCTTCACCATGTCTGCCATGACGCAAAGCCGCCTGGCGTATCGTGTCCCGAATCCAGGTCAAGGTGCTCCGTGCCAGACGCAGATCCAGGCCTGTTTCCAGATAGCGGTCGGCCAGTGCCTTGAGTTCGACACCTTGTAACCAGCCCCGATAAAAGGCGAGGTGATGACGGCCAAGTTTTCGATCAAGGAGAACCATCGATTACAGGCCGCCACCCAGCCGCTTCGCGATAGCCTGCACCTTGGCCTGCGACGCTTCACTACTCGAAATGGCTGTTTGATCGATTTTCCTTACCATCTTGGTAGCTACGGCGTCAGGACATGCCATGCCACTACTCATGGTGGCAATACCGATAGTCGCCAGCATGCGGACCCGCTCCGCTCTCAGTCTCGATGGGATTTTGGATAACTCCGCATAAAGTTCCGGACAGACTGCTGCCACGGTGAAAACGATGCGGATCGCCTTCACAAAGCGGCCCCCATGAGCCAGAAGCCGCGTGCGTTCGAGAAGACCGGATCTTTCGTGGTCACGACAGATAGTTGAGAGAAGGCAGCTCTGAGAACATCCTCGAAAAATGGCGCTCCACCGCCGACGAGAAGTACCCTATCTACGGATTCACTTTCCTTGCGAAGAGACTTTTGGATCGACTCGACAACAACGGGCGCTACCTTCTTGGACGCCTGCTCGATGTAGGGCGCCAGATCAACGCGTTTTCCAAGGACAAGAATCGCAGCTTTGCCACCGCGAACGGCGTTCTCAAGCTTCTCCGTGCTGACGTTGGAGCCATAGTCCTTGGCGATCAGGCGGGATGCCTCCTCAAGAACCACAGAAGATGCCTCCAGGCTGGTTCCAGAGGACTGACGATGCAGATCTGAGTCGGCAATGACTACCCAATCGACAGAGAAGAACCCTGGGTCGATCACGAGGACGCGGCCCCCCTCAATATCGGTGTCTCCGCCTGAAATGAAATCCAGGAATCCACCAACCGGTTGGGGAATTACTTTGACGGCTTCCACGGTCACTGAACGCTTTGGGGTGACCTGATGGTTTCCCTTCATCTGCTCGACGATGACATTCCGCCGCGACTCGTCGAGGTACTGGGATACGGGCAAGCCTGTAACCAACATATCCACGTGATCCACCTCGGACAGCAATAAGCCCGCGTGAAAGAGCGCTTTGTACGACGCGCTCGATGGATAGTCGGCATGAAGTGAGCGGCTCCACAGTTCTGCCCTGTCGGGGGCCACGCCGGCGATGAAGGGCTCACCATTGACCTGTACGTGAAGAAAATCATCCTGGGCCTTTCCGTCAAACCGCGAACTGAACCGGTCAGTTGGCGCCGCGCCTGCCGGTCTGAGCAACGTTTTTGGAGTCGCGCCCTTTTCTCCGTAGGCGAGTTTTAGATTGGAATACCCGATGTCTATGCCAAGAATGTTCAAGTCGACCTCCTGTGAACCGCTAGAGAACAAAGTCTCAAAAAGCCACAATCGTGTGGCGGCACAGTGCACCGCTAGTCGACCGCCAGAGAACGTCCAGCCAAATTTCTTCGTTTGATCGTTGGCTGTCGACCGCTAGAGCACCGCTTGGAAACATAGCAAGTACGTTCCGTAAAACGAGGGTGAAAAGCGCACAAAGCGTGCGCTTTTCACCCTCGCTTTTCGCTTCTGATTTGCTATTGTCGCGAGCGGCTACGTGAAGTCGTAACGACGGAAGTCACAAACGTGAAGGCAGGCGATGAGCGGATGCACAGCAATAGCCGTCGAGCGGATCAGCAGGTATCTGGTGGGCGATATCCATGCGAATGGAGGGCAAATCGCTCCTATGAGTCCGCGATCGGATGTCAGCGACCCGAAGGTGGCTGGGACTTCGCGACTAATAGGAGCGAACAGGTATTCGAAAGCATCCATTCGGGATTGGATACCAGAGCCGCAAGGTATAGAGAACGTTCGGGATGTGCGGACAGGGGGGTGATTGCACCTATGAATACTCAGCTTGCGTTATGGATGCGCTCAGCGATGTGATCGGCATGAGCGATGTGACAACCGATTGCACACAGTAACTGGAGCCTAGCACCCATGACGAACACACCTGTTGAACACGGCTGCCACGATGAGGCGATCGCTGTGCTGGAACGACGCATCGAACTTCTTCACGCGAAGGGAACCAAAATCGTCGATAGGTACTGGACCTTTGTCTACAAGATGGAGGAAAAGCTGACTGGATGGGACAAGAAAAACACGCTTCACGTCCGTTGCGAGCAGGAAGGGAACTCAATCCGAATGGATTGGTGCGAAGTCAAATGGTATGGAGCGAAATCCAAAGGGAATCGGAAGCCGGTACGACGGCAGATCACCAAGCCGAAAAATTCCTACGGCTACACGCTGTCGAAGTTGAAATCGCTATCCCAGGACTGGGCCGCAGACATGGTTGAGGAAACAGAAGCCCAGTTGGTTGAGATCAGGCGTGAGGCGAGCCATTTGGTGAAGGCGATCATCTACATCAGGCATGCGCAATCCGCATCCGCCCGTGGTTGAGTCCGGCGAATCCTCAAGCTCTGGCAACGACAAGATCGGTGATTCTCGTCGGCTAGTTTGACGACGTGTTGCTGATTTCGTAAGCGCTGCTCGGTGCCTTGCAGATTCCGATGGACTGCGATAGCCCTGGGACGGAGTTGGATTTGATTAGGAAATGCTTTTGGCCAATAAATAGCCGATAGACTAGTTTTCGACGAAGCCATGCTCTCAATAGATGTAAAGTAGCCGAGTGGCTATTATTGTTCCACTGTTGAGCTAAACGCTGTAGTATGGAGCCATACGGCTATTTTTAGGGGATCCACGATGCCTCACATCATTGGAGTTGATAACTTCCAGCGGCTAGGCGAACTGATTCGTGCGACACGGAAGACGCAAGGCTTGAGACAAGATGAAGTCGGGCCGTTCTCGCATTCCTTCATCGGTGACGTCGAGAAAGGCAAGCCCACGGCGCAAATTGGGAAGCTCTTCGAACTACTCCGCGAGCTTGGCATGCGATTGCATGTGGAGTTGCCGCCGGATGTCGATTCGAATCCCACGCCGAAGAAGGTTAGATCGTGAGTGAGTCACCCCGGAGCCTCCTCGCCTCCATCAATGGCCAGCCCGTAGGAATAGTACGGGAGGAGGGTGGTGCTTGGTCCTTCGAGTATGCTCAGTCATGGACTCACGGTAAGGATACGTGCGATCTCGCGCCGTCCTTGCCCCGATCTGACAACCGCATCATCGATGGCGCGTCATCCCGTCCGGTTCAATGGTTCTTCGATAACTTGCTCCCGGAAGAAGCCGCGCGCGACTTGCTTGCCAGGGATGCACGCATCGCCTCAGCCGACGCATTTGGACTTCTGGCCTATTTCGGACGAGAGTCCGCGGGGGCCATCACCCTGCTGGCGCCGGATGAAGCACCGACCGAGAGCAGCTATCATTTGTTGTCTGATGAAGAGTTGCACCACAGAATCAGCCAACTTCCCCATCATGCCTTGGCGACCGGGGCACCTAAACGCATGTCCCTGGCGGGTGCCCAGCACAAACTGGCGGTCAGCATCCGTGACGGACAACTATGGCACCCGGTCGGCGATGCCCCGTCCACCCATATTCTCAAGCCAGACCACAAAGACGCGGATCTCTATCCGCAGTCCACGGTCAATGAATTCTTCGTGATGCGCCTTGCCCATGAAATGGGGCTTCAAGTACCCTCCGTGACGCTTCGGTATGTGCCGGATCCGGTGTACCTGATCGAACGCTTTGACCGGAAGCTCATTGGCCAGCAGCCGATCCGGCTTCATGTGGTGGATGCCTGTCAGTTGCTCGGCATCGACCGAACATTCAAGTACCAGCAATGTCGTTTGGAAACCCTGGTTCGTTGCATCCAGCTATGTCAGAACCGCGCTCTGGCACGGCAACGGCTGCTGGCGTGGACACTGTTCAATATTTTGACCGGCAATGGGGACGCTCACCTCAAGAATCTTTCGTTTCTGGTAAAGCCCACCGGAGTGGAGCTCGCGCCGTTTTACGATCTGGTAGCCACGGAATGTTATCGCGCTGAACTGGGCAATATTCCTCGCTGGCCTGCGACGCGCTTATCGATGCCGATAGGCAAGGCTGAAACCTTTGACGCCGTGGCACGAGAGTCCTTCATCGGCTTCGCGGTGGAGCTTGGGGGCACAAGGCAGGCGGCGACTCGGTTGCTCAATGAGTTCTGCAGCAAGATTGAGCAGGCGGCAGAACTGGTATATGAGGAATTCACCAAAACCCCATCTCCGGCGGACAGTCAGCGTGCTGCCGAGTTGCGTGTGCTGCGGTCGATCCGCTTTGTGGTCATTCGGGACATGGTGAGTCGGTTGAATATCAAATGAAGTAGCCCGCGCTCCATCACACATTGCTTTCAATATCCCCCGTTATCTAAACAAGGGTCATTACAAACGAATAAACTCGAGCCGATCGAAGCAACCAACAGAGATCTAATCGATCGACTTGGACGCAGAATCGAAATGCTTCCAACCGGTGCGCTTTTCACCGCAGATTTCGTCATCCTCCCTGATAGAAATGAGGGATGGAAAACAATGATGGCCAAGTGCCATTCCAGTTTGGCGAAAAGAGCGCTCCTTCGGCCCCTGGCTGGATAGCCAAGGTAGCGGACCGAGCCAAGCAGCGCCGAGAGCAGGAGACCATTGCGGCGGGTCTCCCGGAATGGCCAGAAAAGGCGCGTGGTATCCCCAACGGTGCTTTACGTTCATCTCTATTCGGGGCGATCCGTAAAGGCCCCAGGAAGTTTCTCAAGCGCACTCAGCTTCAGTCAGTGAACGGACTGACCATTGTCTTCAATGGCCCTCGCCTGAGTCAGTCCGATCTCGACGTATGGGAGCATTGCCTGCATCTGGCTCGAATCAACGGCACCGGCTGCCGTATCCGGTTCACGGTGTATGCCTTCCTCAAGGCCGTTGGGCGAAGTACCGGTAAAAGCGATCGGGAATGGCTCAAGGGCGTGTTGCTCGACCTTGCCTCGTCCGTGGTCGAAATCAACGATGGCAAGCGAGCATACTTCGGACCCCTGATCCACCACGGCATTCGGGATGACGAAACCATGGAGTATGTCATCGAGGTTAATCCAAGAGTGGCGCTCCTTTACGGGGCCGATGGCTGGACACAAATCGAATGGGGGCAACGCCAGGCATTGCGACGACAGCCCTTGGCGCAATGGCTCCATGGGTTCTATTCAACCCATGCCGATCCGTTTCCCTACAAGGTGGAGACGCTGCGGCGCCTCGCCGGCAGTGAAAACGAGCATCTCTTCAGTTTTCGGCAGGAACTGCGGACAGCCTTGTCGAAAGTCGCTGAGGTGACCGGTTGGGCATGGCGGATTGCCGAGGCAGACCTGGTGCATATCGCTAAGCCTGTAGCTAAAAAGTCAGGCGGAGGAGGGGTGCCCAACGCAGGGGGATAGCACCTATGGGGTCGGGGGACAGCGCCTATGGGGAAGGGGGACAACGCCTATGTTTGACAGGGGCGTTGGGGGGATAGCACCTAGCCGCTAAGGGGATAGCGCCTATGAAACTGGGGGGATAGCTCCTAGGTTGGACGGGGGATAGCGCCTATAAATTCGAGGTAATTAATTTCAATGAATGCCTTGCCAATAGGGGCCTGCAAGGGTTATCCACAGATGTACCTAATCTTCTTTTAATCTTTTCTTAATCAGTAAACCGTAGCGCCATGATCGGAGAATTAATGACCGCCAATGAACTGAAAAAATTGGTGACACAAGTGCGGCGCACCGATACGGCGCTGCGTCACCTTGCCTGCCAACTGCGCCTGAACGATGCGGATAAATCCGCTTTGCTGAAAGCCGCCTCCGTGCTTTCATCCAGCAGCAGGTTCGTTGCCAGCCAGGCCACACAGAGCAAGCGAATGGAGGATGCCAGAGAAAGAGCGGTTACCAAGGCGACCCAGCAAGCGAAGCAACTGATGGAAAGCTGGCCTGTCACCACCATCCTCGACAAAGTGGCGCTTTGCATTGGCAATCTCATGGAGAGCAATCTGCGCAGAGATCTGGAATCCGATCCCGCCGATCTTGAATGGAGCCTGAGTTACTGGGTTGAGCAGGCATTGTCGGAAATACCGGCAAGCGCTGCGTGGAAGGCGGTTCGTGATGATCGGCCGGTGAGTGAATTGATGGCCCAGGCCCGCGAGCGTCTGGAGAAGGTCCGAGATCAACCGGTAACCATCGCACTGGCTGAGCGCTGGCGGTCACAGATGGAAAAGGGTGTCCAGAATGCTTGAGCAGATATCCGAGCGCTTTGCGGTGTGATGCTTCCGTGTGGCCGAGATCGCGTGCGTCATCGAAATCGAAAAGGAACACTTTCGTGCGCTTTTCACCCTCGCTTATTCGATCTCGAATGCTAACTTTGACTCTACCCGATACCAACGAGTCACCGCGCCCCCCCGACAGAGCATGAAAAGCAAAAAAGCTCAAAAGCCATTCTGGCTCTATGACGGTAGCCCAGACCTCGCTGAATTGATCGTCGATGCCGCAACGCTTACAGAGGGTGGATACGTTATCGTAATCGAGCTGACCAGTGGATTAACCCGTCTTGCCGCGACACGCCATCCGGGCAAATACGTCACCGCCTGGCACCAGTTTGTCAAACGCTACGGATTGCCTGATATCAGCAGGATGATCATCTCTCATCCCCACCTGCGCTATGAGGCCATCAAACGTGGAATAGCGAAATCGTTAGCGGAGTACCGGGATGAGGAACTCGACGTCTATCGGCTCCCTGTGGATGCCGTGACCAAAAATGCGGAATCGGTCATCGAAATGCTGGAAGGTATTTCAGGCCCCGGACAGGTAAAAAAATTGGCAGGAAAAGCGAAATGAAATATTTAGCGAAAACGCCATGGTAGCCGTCGCCAATTGGACCCCCGCAGGGCTGGCGGGCATTGGGCATGCCTGACAGCTACGATTTTGACTATCCATGGCGGCCCATTTACGAATGGCGAATGACAGGTGTTTGGTTGGGCGCGGCGAGTCTGATGCTGGTGGTAACAAAAGCGCTGCCCGTTCCTTCGCGTATGGGGGTAGCCGCAACACTGCTCTGTGCTGGAATAGGTGGTATCCGTGCGCTGCAGGCATGGCGGCGAAGCCAAGACAGCTCACGACTGCGACTGGCTGACAAGCAATTCATTGGAATCCCCGAAATGCTCGACATTGCAAATGCTGCCACACAGCGAGAGTCCATCTGGCTGGGAAGCGGGTTTCATTGGACGGACATTGAAGCCAGCCGCATGCATTCCCTGATTGGTCGCGGCGTCGCTGCTCAGATGGGGAAGGAATTGCTCCACAAGGACGGTGCCTACTGGCTGCACGGCCTGGCCAGGGAAAGCGATTTGTACGCGGATCTCGAAAATCTGGTCGGCCATACGCTGATCGTCGGGACCACACGGGTCGGCAAAACCCGAATGTTCGACCTGCTGATTGCGCAGGCCATTTTTCGAGGAGAACCCGTCATCATCATCGATCCCAAGGGAGATCACGGACTTGCCGACAACGCGCGTCGGGTATGCGAGGCCCTGGGTCAGGCAGATCGTTTCACGTACTTCCATCCCGCGCATCCGGAGAAGTCCGCCTGCATCGATCCCCTTCGCAATTGGAACCGCAAGACGGAGCTCGCCAGCCGCATTGCCGCCCTGATTCCTTCCGAAACCGGAGCGGATCCCTTCACGGCATTCGGCTGGAAGGTGCTCAACGACATTGTGAACGGGCTGATTGCGACGGGCATTCGGCCGAATCTGGTCCAACTTCGTCGATATATCGAAGGGGGACCGGATGACCTCCTGCTGAGGGCACTGCGTCTTCATTTCAAGCATCACGTTCAGGATTGGGAATCCCGGATCAGCAGCTTCATCAAGCAATTCCGCGGGAACCAACTGCTCGCCTACATCAGCTTCTACAAGGAAATCGTCATCCATGACACCCCGTCAGTGGATCTGGATGGCTTGATCTCGACCTACGAACACAACCGAGAGCATTTCCAGAAGATGGTGGCCTCACTGATCCCGATTCTTTCGATGCTGACCAGTGATCCCCTCACGGAGCTGTTGTCCCCGAACCTTGAACCTGGGCACGAAAGAGTCGTGACAGACATGGCTCGTGCCATTCGAACTGAAAAGGTGCTCTACGTTGGTCTGGATTCGCTTGCTGACGCCACCGTGGGGAGCGCCATCGGATCCGTTCTCCTGGCGGATCTCGCCGCCGTGGCTGGCGACCGCTACAACTATGGCATCCACTCGCTCAAGCCGGTGAACCTGTTTATTGACGAGGCAGCCGAAGTGATCAACCAGCCAACCATCCAGTTGATGAACAAAGGCGGCGGAGCCTTGTTTCGCGTGACGATCGCCACCCAGACGTTTGCCGACTTTGCCAGCCGACTGGGTGATGAGAACAAAGCGCGCCAGGTGCTGGCCAACACCAACAACAAGATTGCCTTGCGCATCCTGGATGCGGAGACGCAGCAATACATTGCGGACGGCATTCCGAAGATCAAGGCGAAGACGATGATGATCCGTTATGGCCACAACGTCGAGTCGAGGATTCATGACGAATACACCGCGTCCTATCAGGAACAGACGACCGAAGAGGAAGCAGACCTGATTCCACCGGCCATGTTGAGCGAGCTGCCGCCCCTTCATTTTTTCGCGCGGTTGTCAGGTGGTCGGACGATCAAGGGGCGGATTCCGATCTTGAGGTGATGCCGTGGCCCGACCGGTCAGGAAAGAGAGTGAGTGGGGCTCTTTTGTCGCCATCCTCATGATGGTGGGTGTTCTCGCGTGCTGGGCGTTGATACCGACCAAGGTTCTCGAATCCTCCTGGCGTATTGAACAGGAAAAAATGGCCGCTTGGGCAGGGGAGGGCACACATCGCTGGATCGAAGCCCAAGCCGGGGGCGTACTCAATCAAGTTGCCAAGGAAGGGGAGAAGGCGGCCAGCGGCCTTGGCATCAGCCAGATCGACAGTTGGATGACCGGAAGGGTCTATGTAACCCTTTTATGGGCGAGTCTGGTGGTCTACCGAGCCTATGCGCTGATGATGTGGGCGCTGATCGGGATACCCCTGATTCTGGCGGCAGTGGCAGATGGACTATTCATCCGGGAGATTCGCAAACACTCCTTTGTCTCCCAGAGTCCAATTCGACACATGATCGGGATTCACTTTTTTCGCCTGGTGGCCATGGCGATGGTTGTTTGGTTGTGCCTGCCAATTCCGGCGCCGATCTTCGTCGCTCCGGCTGTGATCGGCTTCATGGCGTTCTCGCTTTGGCTGTGGGCGGGGAACTTGCAGAAGCGGCTATGAGCCGAAAACAATTCGGGTATCCCCTTCTCTTCGTGAGGGACAGAACAAACTTCAGGAGTTTCTGTCTTGGGGCAGCAGCAATCTTTCGTCGAGCAGCGATTGAACGATGTCGGCTTGGCGCCGATCACGACGGCGTTTGATTTCTGGCCGATTCGGTGCTTTTTCCGCCATCCAGCGTTTGAACTCGACGAAGGTTAGTGGATCAATTGTGCGCATCAAGGTCATGCGACCGGTTGCCGAGATCACCACGTGCTCAAAACGGGGCGCGTTGGTGAGTACCGAGGCTCGCCGGGCTTGCACCGGCCATAGGTCGTCTTCATCTATTGAGAACCGGAAGGGATGGGGATCGTCGCCTTCGGGTTGGCGTCGCAAGAAGTCGACCTCAAAGCCCTTGGCGTTAATGGCCGTTTCATTCTGACCCTCCTTGCGCTGGAAGGTGGGATCGGCCTTTTTCAGAATCTTTAGAACCGACGTATCCAGTTTTTCGATATCGGTGACAAAGCGCATCCTCTGGCGGGCATCCCACAGCAAGTCGACATCTTGGGTTGCGAGCGCGCCGGGGACAATACGAACGCCTGCAGCGGTTTCATAGGCATATAACGCGTGCGTGCCGACAACGGTGAAATGTTCGCCCAACCCTGCCTGCTCGATGGCCTGCAACACATCAATAACCATGGAAGGCACTCTTCCTGCCTTCAGTGCCTTGTTCATGCGTTCGGCCTCGATAAGGGCGGCCTTCAGCGAATTCAGGCGGTCTTCCGACGCGGTCTTGTTTTTGACGAAATCGGCGTAGATGCGTTCGGTTTCTTCCGAACGAGGGCCAAGGCGGTGCTGCCGATTATCCGGCAAGGTCTTGACCAGGTACTCGTAGGGCGTTTGCTTCTTCCAGTACATGCCGCCAGCGTACTTACGGGTCAGCGCCTGGGTCCGACGCTGTTCATCGAAAATGGTGGTTGAGTCGATGACCTGCCGGGCAGCGTTGTCCGATAGCGGAAGGTAGTCCATTAGCCGTGTGAAATGTAAAAAACTAACTATATACGGCCAAACGAGAAAAAACAATTGCTTATTAGTCGTTGTCGCCGGCAATATCGGTTAAAGAGGAATAGTTGAGTTGGCGTCCCCGTATTGGATTTGATCTGGCACTGATGTGCGGAGATCGAATCAGGGGTATGATCGCATGAAACGTCAATGAGGTTTTATTTATGAGGCACGTTGCACCATCCTTTTCAGTTGAAGCTCCGCCGCGATTCCAGCTCCAGCCTGGTGGTGTCTATCGCCGCAAGGACTTGGCGTCGCAGTCGCGGGCGGTGGATCGCGATCTGCAATTGGCGCTCAGCGCCGGCCAGTTGCATCGTGCCGCGCAGGGGTTGTATTACGCCCCGATCAAGACGCTTTTTGGCGATGTGCCGCCTTCCGATCAAGCCATGATCGAGAAGTTTCTTGAAGACCGGCATTTCCTCCTGCTCAATTTCAGTTTCTACAACGGCCTGGGATTGGGTACGACGCAGTTGTACAACCAGACGCTGGTGTACAACCACAAGCGCCACGGCATCTTCCGCCTCGGCGGGCGTGAGTTCGATTTTCGCGTCAAGCACCGGTTCCCGGCCGAGTTGAGCATGGAGTTCCTCTGGGTTGATTGCCTGAACAACCTCGACGAACTCGCCGAAGATCGGGAAGTCATCCTGCCAAATGCCCGCAAGAGCCTGGACCGTTTCGACGGAGCGGCGTTGCGTCAGGCACTGGCCGACTATGGCTCGGCGGCTACACGCCGCCTGGTACGGGACTGGTTCGATGCCTGAAGCATTGCCGTTTCTTCACGCAACACCGGAATTCCCGCTGCTGCTGCGGGCGCTGGCCAAGCAACGCGACCTGAATCCCTTCCTCGTCGAGAAGGACTACTGGCTGATGCATTGCCTCTGGGGCCTGCAACAGCAAGGCTGGTCATTCCAGTTGAAAGGCGGCACCTCGCTCTCCAAGGGCCATCAGCTGATTCAGCACTTTTCCGAAGACATCGACATCCGGTTCGATCCGCCGGCGGAGCTCAATGTCAAAGCCGGCAAGAACCACGACAAGCCGACACACCAAGCGTCGCGCCAGCGCTTCTTTGACTGGCTGGCCGAGAAGATCAACATTCCTGGCGTGCTGGCCATCGAACGCTTTGCCGAGTTTGACGATGCGAAACATCGCAATGCCGGCATTCGCCTGATCTACCCGGTCATCGCCGGCAATCTGCCCGGCCTCAAGGACGGCATCCTGCTTGAAGTCGGCTTTGACGACACGGCGCCCAATGCCCCACGCACCATTTCCTCTTGGGCGCTCGATGCCGCGCTGCAAAATCGACTACCGGTGATTGACAACCGCGCCGTCGACGTCTGCTGCTACAACCCGGCCTACACCTTCGTCGAAAAGCTGCAAACGGTCTCCACCAAGTTCCGCCTGCAACAAGACGCCGCTGTCTTTCCAAAGAACTTTCTGCGCCATTATTACGATCTGTACTGCCTCCTCGACAGCCCCGACGTGCAAGCCTTCATCGGCACGCCGACCTATCACGCCCGCAAGGTGAAACGCTTTCGCGCCGGAGACAACCTGGACATCGCCAGCAACGAAGCCTTCCTGCTGCGCGATCCGGCCGTGCGAACCCTCTACGAAACCAAATACCGCGAAACCGCAGCTCTTTATTACGCCGGGCAAGTACCCTTCGCCGCCATTCTTGAACGCATCACCCAGCACCTGAGTCGTCTTTGACTTTACCGCCGTTCCTGGCCGTTCAACGAACCGGGAGGCTCTCAATACGTTTGGCGATCTCAGCGCATCTCCTCTCCGTGCAACGTTGCGACGAGCTCCTGCGAACCCAAGGTTTCAGTTTGACCTCCGAGCGGCTCGGGATGGAGGTCCTGTGCGCGACGCTCACCGCGTATGCAGAAGCCGGCTTCGATCGCCGCCATCATGATGCGCCCATAGGTGATCAGTCAGTCGTGTTGCTTGCATGACGACGGCGAACTTGAGTCATCGGCAAAATTCGAAAGTGGCGTTCCTCAAGGGCCGGACTGATCCAGACAAGGGCCGTTCGCCAGCAATGGCGCTACGCTCGCCCTTCGGCCAATGCCGCCTCTGGCACTTCGTGCGGCATACGTCTGCTATGTAATGGTTATTTGACGTAGGCTGGGGTGCTAAATCTGAACGGCTGCTTTCTGACCCTCTCGACGAGAAGAATCAACCCACAGGTGTCGCCCAGCTTTGGAACGAACGGGCGCTCAACGTCGAATCAACTTGATCGCGCAACATTTTACGCAGGACACGTCTAGTCCAGCGCTTGTTCGATGACCATAAGGTGAGTAACAAATTGCGGGGAGAGTTCTGTTTCCAGCGTATGTCGTACCTGCTTCAGATAGTTACGTCCCCGCCAAGTAGCAGCTAGTGTATCCACCAACAAGCCAAACAATTGCTCATCCGTTGTCAATTGCGGGAAAAGCCGGGGCGATAGCTCCCGGGAAACAAAGAGTTCGGTGACTGTAGAGCGCAGCTGGGCACATCGGTCCCACGACATGAAGAACCATGACGAATACGCACGTTCCTTTAGAGTGTGCCAGATATCTTCATCCATCGTATCGTTAGCCAGCACCTGATGTAGCCAATCAAAAGCGAGGATAGCGAGCTCACCGGCGCTGCGAGACCGAAAGCCTAACGCACGTACCATTAGGTAGGCCATGAAGGCAGTGCGCTCATTGCCTGCCAATTTTCCACCTGCGGTGCGGACTGCTAGGACCCAAGGATCGTCACCAAATTCGTTTGGAACAAAATCCGGTGTAGTGAGTCGTGCAATGATCGCCAGAGATTTCTTTTTGTGGATTCGTCCCGATACCAGAATTGTGGCCACGTCGGAGCTCTTTGCAACGGCAGGACGAAGCCATGGTTCTAGGTCGTCGATGTTGGATCCCTTTACGCAATCCAAGACTTGTACCAGCGCAGACCAGACCAAGAACCGATCAAATCCCGAGAAGGCCTCGCCAGCCAAGTGTGGCTCGCCGCTGGAAATCATTGCCTTGACTGCGTCCGGAATGAGGCCGGGTTTCTCGCGCAGGAAAGTGATAGCAGCTCTGCCGATGGCAGTTACGCGCCAGAACGCAGGGATCTTCACAATTTCCGGCCGACACTCAAGGATGCGTGCGATGTGATCAGTAGCGTCGGGGAGACTGGCAATCAGGATATCGTGCGAAAGAACGTCGAGAGCCAGTGTGGCGATTTCGGCACTGCGGCCTTCACCGCCGAGTAAAGTGCAGAACTTCGCCGGGGATCGCCCCCATAAGGCGGCACCAATTTGTGCCCCCGAGCTTGATATCAACTCGTCATCAATCAACGCCAGGTTGTCTACAAGAAATTCCATCGCAGCTGGCGCCAACCCGGCGATGTGTTGCGTAGCGTTATTGACCAACATCTTGCGCCATGCGGTGGATGATGATGGAAGGTTTTCGGAGGCCCAACTCAATGCCTCATCAATGGTCGAGGCTTCGACACCCTGTAACAGTTGATGCAGCCAAACCAGCGAGGAAAAGGCAGCACGGCCGGTGTTAACATCACCGCCGGTGCGTAGCAGAAACTCGCGCAAGGCGGTGTTCCTATCCAGGAAAAGATCATCAATCGCCACACTAAGCCAGTGTGCTCCAGACGGGGGGCAGGCGCCGAGGTGTGTTACGTTCTGGAAGCGCGCGGGGATACCACGTTCCTGTGTGGCAAGGATCTGTAAGTCGAACTGCAGTCGATCAAACGAACGGTCCACCATAGTTGCCGTGCAGAAACAGAAAGCGCGCCGTAGCCGCGGCCATTGCTGTAACCAAGCCGCAAGCACGAAGGGTTCTGGATTGAAATCAGGCGGCGGCGCAATAATCCTCTCTGCAGGGTGTTCATATAGCGCAGTCAGCAACTGGCGGCACCAGTTTTTTTCTTCTACCCCGATAAGCAATGGATCGATAACCGGTCGTTCAACGCTCAGATGGGCTGCATACTCGGCAAACCCCAGATCACGAACCGGGCGGTGGAACAGCGACAGCAAGAGCCCAACCGACGGCAGGGTGGCCAGATCGGTGAAGTTGATGAACAGAACATGGGTCCAGACGCACCCGGGACGTGGCATCTCGCGCGCTTGCCATGTGCGTGCCAAGGCGTAATGGCCGCTCTCTGACAGCGGGAATCCCGTCAGGTAGCCGTTGGCGTCCTCGCTGCCCGATGAGTCGCTCAGAACGAGGGCAAGTTTGGCATCCGCAGCAGGTAGCGAAAGCGACGATGCAATCTGCCGGTGTCCCTCAGTGTAGCCGTACAGTGCCTGATGAATCTGTAAGCGAGGCCCGGGCGTCAATCGATCAGCCATTCGATGGGTGCCGTCAGGTCGTGAGACTCATGATCTGGACCGAGGAGATTGATCCGCGTGGAGGGTTTTTGATCCAGGATGGCTTTTGCAGCGTCAGACTGTGGGGCGCCAACCTTATCGTAAGGGCATCCTTGGGCACTCAGCCCGTAGATTCTGAAGTCCCAACAATCGACGGCCTGCCGTAGGTATTGATCGAGCAGCGGCATTCGTCTTGCCAGATACGCGGCAGGCGTCAGCCCCATGGTACTGACGCAGTCCCACGCTGAAAGCATAATCGCAAGCTTGCGCGATTGCGGACCAACGTCAAGTGGCGGCTCACGTAACATGGACAGCAGACTGACGATCTTGACAGCGGTAGGAGCATCTTCCGCACACCACTTTTTCGTTGTCTGATCGTCGCCTTCCGTTGTGCCAGCATCGCAAGCCTCGGCAACATTGGTAATCAATGGAACCGGCTGTGTGATCTTGTCGGCATGGATGAACAGCAGCACGCCACGATCTCGCAACATGTCGGCGATCGACGGGTCGCATTCACGCTTTTCCCACATGGTGCTGAACGCCTCGCCGGCGACGTCCGGGAAGTCCAGCGTAATCTCGAGGTTGGCGCGATCACGCAGATAAAGGTTCACGATTCGGTCGCCAAGGAGTGCAGTGCGTTCTTGTACACGAGCGGAGCGCCAGCGCCGAACTATCTCGTTCAAATACGAGACATCACCGTGGCCAAGTCGGCTGAATTGCAGGCGAGTATCTGTATCCCGCGCGCTCACGAGATGCCAGAGAGCAGCAAGAAAGGTTGTCTTTCCGGATCCAGGCAGGCCAATAGTAACGACCGACCGACGGTTATCATTCACGATCATTCTCCAACGGTGCCAGGCGTCCAATTGCTCGCCAGGGCGTGATGGGGGCCCGTGATGGTGGCTTGGGGAGGTGTGGTGGCGGCGTCATCCAGTAGTGGAGTAGCTCGCTGATACCCAACCCATTTGGCGTCGTGGTGCTCGCAGGTGACGCGGCCGTTAGAAAAACTTTGATAGACGCGAAGATACCTTTGTATCTGTCGGTTAGAGAACTTGTCAGTCCATCAAATGCTGCACGCGCGCGCGCAGCATCAGGAGCCGCATCAACGAGATCCAGTTTGGTGAGCACGATGGCCAGTTGCTGTGTCGGCCCGATGACCTCCGCTTCCACGAGTGCCTGTAGCAGGAGTTCGATGTCACCGATGACATTGTGACGGTGCTCGATAAGAGCAAGTTGGGCACCGTCGACAAGTAGGGTTATCGTGGTGGCCCGTTGAACCTCGGCGAAGGACTGGGCAGCAGCGACTGAATTCGTCGCCTCCATATAGTCTTCACCAGCGCGGTCGCCCAGCAGCAACGTATGACACTCCTGCGTCGCGGCATGAGCGAGATCGAGGTGAAAAAAACCGAAAGTGCCTCGTTCTGTTCGTTCCGTGGCGGACGTTGCGCGGCCGGATGCCAGGCGGCTCAGGTGACAGGCGCGCTCGAACGCGTGAAGGGTAGCGGAGCGGGCAAACTCGAATGAGGCCAAAGGGGCATTCAGGAACAGTCCGTACAACCCGGCAATCAAAGTGGTTTTGCCAGAGGCGTATGGGCCTAGAATCGCGACGACGCGACTAGGGCGCTGGCGCAGCAATTGCGTTGCACGGTCCAGACTTACCTTTTGCGCGTCCGAGAAGCGGACGACGGGGGGAGGCGGCGGCACCTCCAGCGCTGCTGCAACATCTTCCGCCGCCGTGGGAGTTTTACCGTAGTGCGAACAGGAGTTAGCGGGTTTCAGACCCTCGATGCACTGACCGTTTTCGGCAACCTTGCACGCCGGGTTGCCGCAGCAGACGGATGGTGTTTCCGACATGGTTAAGCGCGGACTGGCTTGAGTAGAAGCCGTTCGCGATAGAGTTGTAGGGTAAACGCATGTGGGGTGAGCTCCAAGGTCTCGGGTAATTTCGTCCGATTGGACCAGGCCTGTTTCCAGCCATCACCCGTCTTCTGCTCGAGCTGACGGTCAATAGCGAAATGAAGCGGATGGGAAACCGGCGAAATGGCCATCCCAGCTACCATGGGCTGGAGAAATTCCGCATCCACCTCGGATAGCAGCGTCGTGAGAGTTTGTGGCTTGTTGTCACTCAGTCCGGAACGCGAAATAAGCGCCGAGATAGAGGATGGCCCCGGAAGGATCGAGATATATTGCGCCAGGTCGATCGCAAAAACGAATGGGTGTGCGGAAGGAGGAATCCGGTCCATGTCGCGGTTGAAATAATGGCTGCGCCTGCCGATAAACCACCACAGGATCTGCAGTTCCTCATCCTGTTGCCGCAGAAATCGATCAACATCTGTCAGCGCCTTGTCGGTGCGCTGCGCCATCTTCGTTAATGTGGCTTGGGTGCTGGTGATAATAGCCGTCAAACATTTCCGGACGGCTTCCACTTCCAAGTCCAGTGTCGCGAGAGCGGGGGGTGGCACAATCATCTCTTTCCCAAGGGCCACCTTCGTTAAGTCTGGACGTTGTGAGCCGGTTTCGGACAATTGCTCAAGAACACAAGTCGCTTCTGCCACTAGATCGCAAGGCAGGTTGAGCGAACGCACTCCGCTAACGGAGGCAGCGACAATGGATAGGGCACACATTGCGGCATTCAATCGGGAAGTGGTCATGATCGAATACATCATCATCCCCGCCAGCACTTCCATTTCACGATCATTGCCGTACCCAGGAAATTCAGGGTCGGACTTTCGAAACTCGTTGCGCATCTTGTCTATGAAGGGCGCCGGTGGTGCATCCTTTGGTAGATTGAATACAAGTGCGAGTAGATGATTGATCTCCTCGATAGCTGCGACCAAAGCAAATCGCTCGACTTCTTGGATTCGGCTTGCGACGGTGCTGTCAGCACCAGGGAAATTGAATTCGGCCAACCAAGGGAGTAATGGGCTGGTGATGGGCGATTCATTGGCGTCAGTGGTCATGCGCGCTCCATTCGTTCGACTTCGTCGATAAGTTGGTCAAGGAGATTCCGTTCAGCGGCCAGCCGGAAAATACCCTCGTACAGTTCAAGTTCGGAATGATCAGCGGCAGCTGACGGATCAATTAGACCCAGCGAAGTGGCGATCTTGAATCTTTGTCCCACGGTCAGTTGCCAGAATCGTCGGATGATGTTACGGGAGCGTTCGGTGCTCACTTTCACCTCCGCAACAATAGCAGGCGGCACCGACGCTGACGCAGGCGTGATATCGGTGGTAGGAGAAGTTGATCCGTCATCAGGTAACAGAATTGTATGGATGAATACCGCATGCCCATTTCGATCCAAGGCGGGAATAAACATATCCGGATTCTCTTGCCAATTTAAGGATGTAATTATGAACTCAATGCGCTTGCGCGTATCCGCCTGAGCGACCTGGATTTCGACCAAGTTGTAACCTGGACTCCATTGCGGCCTATCACGTTCAGGACTGACGGCACCGGCACTTACGCGAACATAGTCAGCATCCCGAATGAGACGGCGTTGGTGCTTATGACCAAAAAATTGAACTACGGCTCGGCCATTAACAGCAGTGCTGATTTCATCTTGGTTGCGGAACCAGTCAGGCGGGTGATGACAAAGCACAGCATTGACGAAACCAGGTACGGGATCAAGAACTGTTTGGCTGCGGGGGAGATACAGAAAGGTTCTTGGATCATTCTGGCCTCCTTCAGACTGAATGGCGCCGGAAAGCACTGTAGATGTCATACCATGAATACGCAGCCAGATACCGCTGCCAAGTTCGAGATCCTGCCGCCAACAAAGTGATGCTGGCAGCACTTGGCAGTTAAAATCTTTTGCAAACTCGTTGTACGCTTGAAGTGGTGCCAACAGCGCGCGACTGGTTTCCGCATCTCGAAACTGACGTGCGCATACGTTATCGATTTCCTTTGCTTTCGCGATGAATGCCTGCGCGTTCTGTGTCGCCTGTGATTTCTTGATGACATCGCGATTCACATCGTGGTTGCCTGGCACGACGAATATCTTGTCAAGATTGCAGTGCGCCGCTTCTGCCAAGTTGCTGAGCCAAGCCATAGCAGCCACATACTCTTCGGGAACGCCGCCAAAGGCGATGTCGCCCGTCACAAAAATCGCGTCAACCGCGCTATTCTTCGCTCTGATTCGGACGTCGTTAAGCAAAGCAGTGCGGTACGGCTGTTCCGGATCGTTGGCGGGATCCAGGCAATCAGGGCTGCGGAAGTGGATGTCTGAGATGTGCAGGATCAACATGGTGTCGTGGGCGCCGATGTTGGTGGCGGAAGCATTCTGGCATGACAGCGTTATACCTTCAAGGAAATTGTAGCGAGGGTAGGTGCAATCCTCCTAGTATTGATCCGCCCGCTAACCGTTCGCCAAACACATCCATATAGATTCACTTGGTCAAAGATTATGAAGATGTTCTGTATGCAAAAAGGTAGGGCAGCAGTGCCGGTCTAGGAAAATCGGATAGCGAGATGAGTGATAGCTTTGCCAAAGAAACGGCTGGCTCTTCTGGGCTCAAAGGATAAGTAGCGATTTTCAATATGCAGCCGCTCAGATATCTTGCTCTCGTTTTCCGCTTGCAAGTCTTTGAGTGGCGGCAATGCGAACGGCAGCCGCCACTCATCCGGGTCGCCCTCAACGATCGCTCAGGCCGAGCAAGCGACGCTGGCCGGATTTGGCTGGGCGTCTGGACCTCGGCCTAAGCCGCCAAAAGTTCATCGCCCGAAGCGCTCAAGCATTAAAACGCGACGCTGTCAGAACAACTCAACAGGATTCTACACACGCTTAACCTACCAACCGAGCCGTCGTTGGGTCGTAGACCATCTCGGTAATTGACCCATCCCGAATGCGCTGAACCGCTTCGTCAATCACATGAAGCGGCACCAGGAACCACTCCCTCGGCTTGACCGGATTTCCGAAGCGGTCTTCGATGGTCAAGTCGAGTTGCGCTGCGCCGAACAAGCGGTGAAATATGTTTTCCAACCTGATACGGTTCAGGTTGTGGAGCTTGTAGGTGGCGACCACCTCCACGTCGGCCAAAAGATAGGTCGCATCTTTTTCCGCACCTACAATGCGGGTCTCCACCTTGCCGCCGGTTACACCGATCTTGTGGATCAGTTCGCGGTGCTCGGCGACGAATGGGTGGTCGGACAGACTGCGCAGCACATAGATGGTTCCGGTTTCAATGTCGTTAGGCTCCGGCGCATCGCCAAACAGCGGTCCCATGTCCGGGTCGGTCAGGCGGCGGCCGGTGTCGTCCTTGTAGAGTGCCCGTTGTAGCGAACGGCGCAGCAAGTTGCTTTCCGTGCCGTTGGCGTAGATGACGCGCAGACGAGCATCGCTTTCGCCGTTTGGGGCCTTGATGGTTTCGCCGACTTCGGTCACATATGCAAGCTGCCCGCCGACGATGAAGTAGTTCCCGCTGGTAATGCTTGTATCGCGTCCGAAGCGTAGCGTTATGCGAATGCCAGTCTTCATATCCAGCTCCACACGCTCGAACAACGGTTGGAACTTGTCAAAATCTGCGCAGGAGGTGCGGTCGGCGATTTCCTCCGCCGCACGCTTTTCAGCGCTAGAACGTACATGGCGCAGCACACTGATGTCGTTCTTGTTGGCAGGTTCGTCGCCAATACCCAGCTCAGCCAGCAAGGCGTCTTCATCGAGGTCATCCACATCTGCCGAGGCCGCAGCCACACCAGACAGCAAACCGGGTCCATCCAGCTCAGCCAGCAGGGTTTGCGCCTCCGGCAATTTGCGTAGCTGATCCAAGCGCACTGCATACAGGCGCTCGAAGATGTCACAATCCTCACCATGCAGCGGAACACGGCCGTGGGTTTGATGGAAGCGCAGGATGTCCTCGAAGCCGGCGACGATGCGTTCCTCGCGTGGCGTTCGGCTGGATACCTTTAGCGGGGCGACCTCGACACCCAGCGCGTCAAGCAGTTCGTCGTCGTCCATTTCAGCCATTGCCGGAGATTCCTCGTGCTTCCGCTGCCTTGGCTTGAGCGCGGTAACGCGCCAGCGCGGCTACGCCTTCAGCCATGCGCTTTTCCCATGCATCGGCGGAATTGATGTCTGGCAGACGGCCACGCTCGTTCTTGAACTGCAAGGCCCGTTTTGCCAACTCGCGGGCTTCGTCTTCGGGAATGCTCACCTTCTTGGCGGCAATGCTGGCCTGTACCTGGCGCAGCGATTTCTCATCCATCGCTTTCGCCAGCACCGCATAGGCGGCCTCGAAGGGGTTGATGCGGTCGATCAGGTCGATATCCAGGTCGCGCACATTGACGAACTTGCGCACCCCATCCAGCAAGGCCGTATTACCTTGCATCGTGCCGTCGCCGTTGGCATCAGCCTGCGCCAAGGCCAGCTTGGCCTGTTGGGTGATGTTCATGGCGGCAATGGCGTGTTGGCGGATGGCTTCCTGGTCGGACTCGCTCAAGTCCGGGTAACGCTCGCGCACGATCTTGCCCATGCGCAACTGGGTCAGCTCTTCGGGTAGGGTGTTTTCCTTGTCGAACAGGCCACGTTCCAGCACGGTTTTGTCCTGCAAGAAACTGGTGACGACTTCGTTCAAGTCCTCCTTACAGATGCGCGTCGCCTCCGGGCTTTGCGGTGTTGTCAGCCCATTGATCTCCACGTGAATCTGGCCAGTGTCCTTGTTCACACCGATGTTGTGGCTGCCGTCCTTGTAACCTTCCTCGCCGTAATCGAAGCCTTCCTTCGGTCCATTATTTTTGGGCGTGAACTCATAACGTGGAGCTAGCACTTGTTCCATTAGCAGGCTGGCGGAAATGGCTTTGAGCATGTCGTTCACCGCCTCGGCCACGGCGGCTTGTTCGGCCGCAGGTTCGGCGATCAGGTTGGTGAAGCGCGCCCGCTCCTTACCTTCAGCATCGCGAGTAGCGCGGCCAATAATCTGCACGATTTCGGTCAGGCTGCTGCGGTAGCCAATGGTTAGGGCGTGTTCGCACCAGATCCAGTCGAAGCCTTCCTTCGCCATGCCCAGCGCGATGATGATATCCACGTAGCCGCAGTTTTCCTTCTGCGCCGGGTCTTTTAGCGCAGCCAGCACACGGGAGCGCTGAGTCAGGTCGCTGTCGTCTACCAAGTCAGCCACCTTCAATGTGCGGCCCGCCTTGGTTTGTATCTGGTGGAAACCGGTCGCCGCGTCGATGCCCTTCCAATCGCCCAACGAGTTCATAATCTCATTGACTTCGCGCTCTTTGTCTTTCAGGCTCTCGCGGGCATTGACGTTGGGAATATGGACGATGGTTTTCAGCGCTGGGTCCAATACCTTGGCGACGGCATCCACGTAACGGCCCGTGTAGAAGAAGTAGCCGATGTCCAGCGACTTGAGCCAGTTGTAGCCATTAAGTTGTTCGTAGTAAGTGTAAGTGACCGTCTCGAACTTGCCTTCATCCGTCGGCGCCAACACCGCCTCGCTGTCGCCACGGAAGTAGGAGCCAGTCATGGCGACCAGATGCACCTTGTCGCGGGCAATGAAAGCGCCCAACTGATTTCCCAGCACGTTGTCCGGGTTGATTGAGACATGGTGAAACTCGTCGACCGCAATCAGTCGGTTATCGAATGCCTGAACGCCCAACTCCTCCACCGCGAAACGGAAGGTTGCATGAGTACAGACCAGTATCCTGTCGGTGCTATCCAGAAACTTACCAACTGCATCTACCTTTGACTTGGCCACGCGCGGCTCGTCCACGCCGGGGGCATTGCACAAATTCCACTGCGGGGCAACCTGCCAATCCCAGTAGAATCCGTACTGGCTCAAGGGCTCATCGGCGAAGCTGCTGCCTATGGAACGCTCCGGAACCACGATGATGGCCTGTCGCAAGCCCTGATTGTTGAGCTTATCCAGCGCGATAAACATCAGTGCTCGGGACTTGCCTGATGCCGGTGGCGATTTGATCAACAGATATTGCTCACCGCGCTTTGCATAGGCGCGCTCCTGCATGTCGCGCATCCCCAGCGTGTTTGCCTTACTGGATGCTCCCGTGCGTGCCGTGGTGATGGACACCGACGGTACGGTGTAAGCGTTGGTTGGGTTGCCGGTTTGCTTGCTCACGCTTTCTTCCCCCTTGTTGCCTTCGTAGCGGGCTTAGCCTTGGCTACCGCCGTCATCTTCGTATAAAGCTCAAACAGCTTTTCCAGTCGCTCGGTGTCGTTCTTGAAGCGACGGCCAATGTAGATGCGCTCCAGCACTTCGTCGTTGCGCTCGTGGGCGTGGCGCAGGTTGTCCGGCATGGTGTCCGGGTCGTAGAGGTCGGCAATGGTGGCAGGAAAGTGGGCTTCGCGCGCCAGCAGGATGTCTTCGGCGCAGCGGGTCAGGTCGGCTTTGTTCTGCTCGGTGAGCAGCAGCACGGGGAAGGTGTTCCAGCCGAGGGTGTTGGAGTAACGATAGCGCGTTTCCAGCTTGCCGCAGACCGTGGCAATCCACACTAGATGCAGGCGTGAGGCGATGAGGGCGATGTTCCAGAGGGGGGCGTCGTAGAGCGCAAAGGCAGCGTTAGAGACCACAGCGCCACGCTCAAGCGCGCCAACCGGCAAGTAAGCCCTGTTTTCGCTGGTGTGGATGGGGACGATTAAGGGCATTTCTGTGCCGGAATCTCGCCCATGTCTGATCTCGGCGAATGCGTGGGCCGAAGCGGCCTGTTCCTTGGTCTTTTCCTTTTTGCTTTGTGCCCGAAAGCTGCGCACGATCTCAATGCGATCTCGGATATAGGGGTAGGCCAGCGCTTTTGGCAGTTGGCTGTCGGTGATCCACAAGCAATACCGCCCTTTGCCGTCGATGTACTCATCGCTGCCGGGATACGGCTTGATGTACTGCCGTACTCCCGGCTCGGTGATTGATTGGAAGTCCGCCGACTTGATGACAAGTCCACCGCCGTCTGCGGGCTTGCTGCCGTAGTCCATCGGAATCAGTCCGTTCAGCGGCTTGTTGGCCTTGTTAACGATGGTGTGCGTGTTGGGGACGAGGTACGGCCCTATAAAATCAACCCGCCGTTCCAGCGGTGGCCCGTCTACGTTTTCCTCGTAGAGCCGGCTTCCCGCTACGTCTGTGGCGAGGCCGACTACTACTACTGTGACCGTTGCGTTGTTCTTGGCGAGGTTCTTCCACTTGAACGATGTCCTGGCAAAGTTGATGCGCAATCCCGTACCCAGCGCCGCAGCCCAGAAAGTCGGCACTTGCTGTCCTTGGCAAATCGAATTCGTCGCAACAAAGGCGCAACGAGTCGTGTGCGACAAGCACATCTGGGCAGCCTTCCAGAACCAGCCCAAAACGTAGTCCAACAGCTTCCATTGGATGTCCGTGGTTGCAAAGACTGCCGACAGGTCATCTTTTTCCTTGTCGGTCATTTCGGACTGGCCCAAATACGGCGGATTGCCGCAAATGAAGGTTTCTCCACCTTCATTCTCAAAGTCAATTTCCTTCTGATCCAGCGGCGTGCCAAACAAATCATCGGCCACCACCTTCACGCCCGTCCCCGTGGGCGGGCAGATGCTCAACCAATCCAGCCGCAGCGCGTTGCCGCAAACAATCCAGTTCTGCGCATCCAGCGGCAGAAACTCCGCCAGCGCATCCTTCTGCCCGCGATACAACACGTCGCACTGGAACTCGGCGATGATCAGCGCCAGGCGCGCAATCTCTGCCGGGAAGTCGCGCAGTTCGATGCCCCGGAAGTTGGTCAGCGGAATTTCGCTGCCCAGATGCCGCTCTCCCCGGCGGCGGTTGATTTCCGCCTCGATCTCGCGCATCTGTTTGTAGGCGATGACCAAAAAATTGCCGGAGCCGCAGGCCGGGTCAAACACGCGAATGCGTGCAATGCGCTTGCGCAGGTTCAGCAGCTTGATCTTGTTGTCGCCCGCTTCAGCCAATTGCGTGCGCAGCTCGTCCAGGAACAGCGGGTTCAAGACCTTGAGGATGTTGGGCACGCTGGTGTAGTGCATGCCGAGCGCGCCGCGCTCTTCGTCGTCGGCCACGGCCTGGATCATGCTGCCGAAGATGTCGGGGTTGATCTGTTTCCAGTTCAGCCCTCCGGTATGCAGCAGGTAGGTGCGCGCCATGCGCGAGAAGCGCGGCACGGAGGTCGAGCCGGAGAACAGGCCGCCATTTACATAGGGAAAGCCGTTGGCCCAGTTCGGCAGTCGCGGCTCGGCACTGGCGCGCTCGGCGACCTTGATGTTCATGGCGCGAAAGATTTCGGCCAGCACTTCATGGGTGTTGGCGCCGTCGCGCTCGCCCATTTGCTCGATGGTGTGGGTGAACAGGCCTTCGCCGTTGAAGATGTCAGTGTCTTCGGCGAAGAAGCAGAACACCAGCCGGGCCATGAAGTGGTTCATGTCGGGGCGCCGCTCGTCCCTGGCCCAGTCCGGGTTTTCGCGCAGCAACTCGACGTACAGCTTGTTCAGACGGCCCGTGGCTCGCACGTCGATGGGGTTGTCCTTGATCTCCTTGATGGTGGAGATGCCGGCCAGCGGCAGAAAGAAGCCGAAATGGTTGGGGAAGTCCGGATAGACGCATGCGACGGTTTCGCCGCCAGCCAGCTCTTCGGCCTCAAGGGTCTGCCCGTCAGTGGCGAGGATGAACTTGGCCTTGCTTTGTGGTGGCTGGGCTGGCGCGCAAAGTCTTGAGGATTTCGCCCACGGTGCCGGCTTCGCACACGGCGATATGGATGTTGTTACGCTGGAGCACGCCGCCAGGCACATCCGAAGCGTTGTTGTTGCCTGTACGCAGGCGCTTGAGGGCAGTGTCCTTATTGCCGAACGCGGCCAGGAACGAGAACGGAAACTCCGCCGCGTCGAAGGGCTGAAGGGATAGTTCCGATATGGCTGATTCGATTTCTACTGCGTTCACGGGGCATCTCGCCTATAGGTCATGTCACTGCTATCACCACGCAGCAAGTACGATCTCATGTCTAGGGAACCTTAAATGCTCGCCGATAGCATCAGAGAGAAGATTGCCCACGGCGGTTCTCAGGTGTTAACAACAACTGGCGCAGTCACCTTAGCGGCCACCTGTTGAGCAATTGGGGTGTAAAGATCTACATCCGTCTGTGGCGTGCGGATGGAAACGATGAGACTGTAGCAGGCTGGCTGGTTGTAGCGTTCTTGCGCCGGACGCGTCCGCCACCAACCCTTGGCGGGGTACACCGCGATGAAGCCACGACTTGCCAGCTCCGCTGCGGTGCCTTGCCAAATGTCCTGATGCAGTGAGCCACGGTGCCGCTTCAGGCCACCAAGAGCCCAGTCCGGGTCTTTGGGATCCATGGGGTCGCCGTCATCTTCACGCTCGGCGGCAGCATTGATGCGTGCGACAAAATCTTCCGTCGAGGCATCTAATGGCCGTTGAACGTCGAAGCGAAGGCGGTGCGACGGATAGTGAAACCGCGAAGCCGTACCGCGCGCGGATGGATTCGGTTCTATGAAGTAGGACAGCGTTATCCGAAGCTCTACCTGTGTCTCGGGAGGCAACGCTTGCAACGCTTCCTTTGGCCAGGGCAGTAAATGCAGGTTCATATCTCGGCTGACAATCCCCTTGCCCTTGACCTTCTGGTAGGGGTGCACCATATCTTCGACAACCAAGGTGAGCGAATTTCCAGCACTCCAGAGCGCACGATCAATATCCGGCACTCCCCATCCACAATGTCGAATCATTTGAAAGTAGTCCGACTTGGTGGGAGAGCCATGGGCGGGGAGGTAGGCTGCTCGCATAGCCTCAGTCCATTCGGCAGAATGGACTATGAGGGCACGAATAGACTCAGGCCGTAGTGCTGGATAGGCGGCCATAAGATGCCCCGCCATGCGCGCGCCTAAAGCTGATGCCGCGCTTGTTGCGTTGGTAGTCGTGAACAACCGGTCGATGTGCTGGTTGTTCGTCGTCAGCAGTTGCAGGCTGGAAATACTGGACGGCCCAATCGCGTCCTTTCCTACGTTCCCTCCCTCAAACACGACATCGGGTTTTAGCGGCCACACAGAACTCCATGCGCCCGAAGTGGTGGTGTACGGACTCAAACCGCCACCGGCGGCAATAGGTTGGTAGTCTTGGGCATCCGCCTCGGTAATAAGGGTCTTGTTGGTGTAGGCGCCGACGGTAATGGCGTTCCAAGACTGACCAGGATCATGGATACCATTGGTTGTCAGACTATCAGGATAGGTATTCCAGGCAAGCGCGTTATTTGTGTTACCTGCGGCAAGGGTGAATAGGCGAGGGAACTGGCCGTCGCCACCATAATCAGCAGCAAGACTGTCCACCATCGCCGACCATGCCGATGGCCTTCCGCGATCACGCGCATCCGCCGCCGTCACTGCCGATGTAAAGACGCGTGGCCGAGTCGGTGCTGTTATTTCTGGGCGGCTGACAGCCTCGGCAAACAGGTACCCATGGTGCTTTGAATCTCCTTCGTTCGCCCCTTGAGCTGGGGTAAGCTTTACCGACTCCAGACGATGCCACACCTGAACTGGATCAGCAGAAGCCAGTGTATCCGTTAGATCACCGAAGGCTGCGAGTCCGGCCAGCCCCGAACCATGGTTAGCGGTGTCGTCCGTACCCCAGGCTGGATCCACGGTGTGCAAGTCATCGTCGTCAATCAGTGGGGCGAGCAATGGGTGCCCGCGATTGACGCCTGAATCCAGCAGGCAGACCCGTGGGGTTGCGTCAATGTTGGGTGGCAGTTCAAGTCTCGCCAGCGTTTCATCGACCCACTCTTGTTGCTCAAGGGGCGTCATGCCGTCGAAGAACTCAGCCGTTTCCTTTGCCCTACGGAGCTCAGCCACGCAGTTCAGCGTCATGACAGACTTGGCGAGTTGCTGCTGCGACCCATACATGATCAAGACAGTGCGCTCAGGGAAGCTTATCTGATGGTTGCTGACCTGGCACTGTGCCAAGGCAGCCAGCTTTCGAAAGTCCGCGATCACAGCATTGCGCTGCCCACGTACCGGCAACCAAACTTCCCACCAAAACGACTCATTGATGTCCTGGGGCAACAATGCCGGATCGTCAGTCCAAAGAGCCTCGATCTCAGCTTTACGGATCGACGCGATAGCGTTTAGCAGGGTGCCATGATCGATAAGATTGCCCTTCTTGTTCTTCTTCGCATCCAGGTACTCGGCAATGTATTTCTCGAAATGCTCGAGCTTCCCATCCGGGACAAAGACGTTGGCAATCGTGCTAGCGCCGTCAGTCCTGACGCTCAGCACTTCTATCTGGTTGCCTGGGTCACGAGCACGTTCATCACCGAGACTTTCAAAGGCGAGGGCAACATTCGGTAGACCGATAAACTGAATCTGCAAGCCGAGACCGCTTTGAAGGTCTTGCTCTTTTTGTTGGAAGACAGCCTGCTCGGCAATCGGCCTGAGTGCATGCACGTCTGCCCGAAGCGCAGCACCATGCTGTGCGCGATCCTGCATTGGTACCGCAGCAGGCCCACCGCCACCGGACGAAGGGGCGGTGAACGGTTGGGCCTTGGATGTGTTCGTTAATACAAGGTGGGGACGCTTATCGTGAGGTTGATCCGGCATGGGTCGACACGTGCGTGTTGTTCTGGGTCAGTTTTGCACTGATGCGGCGGCGCTCCTCTAACGCACGCGTCAGCGCAGCCCGTTGCACTTTGGATTGGTCATGCATGATCGCATCCTTGATGGAATCATCCACCGCGCGGCAAATCTCTGCGTAGCTCAGCCCATCTGCCTGCTCTACCAAACCTTCCCTCTTGAATGGCTTGGGAGCAAATGACCCCAAACGAGATCGAGTCAAATCAAGCGCCTGAGCCGGTGTAGGCAGGTGATACTCCACCACGTCATCAAAGCGTCTGAACAATGCGTGATCTAGAACTTCAGGATGGTTGGTTGCTGCAATAATCAGGCTGTTGGATTGGTCACACTCGATCATTTGTAGGAAGCTGTTCAACACCCGACGAATTTCGCCAACGTCATTCGCCTGTCCACGCTGTGACCCGATGGCATCAAACTCATCGAAGAAATACACACCGCGTAGGTCCGCGATGGCATCAAAAACCTGCCGCAGCTTGGCCGCTGTTTCACCCATGAATTTCGTGATCAGCGAGTCAAGCCGTACCAGGAACAGCGGGATGCCAAGCTCACCGGCCATAGCTGCTGCCGTCATCGTCTTGCCGGTCCCAGGCGGCCCCACCAACAATAGTTTGCGGCGCGGGGATAGTCCATGCTCCTTAATTCGGGCCAGCAGGCGCTGCTCTTTGATAATGCGCTGCAGCTGGCTGGACACCTGGTCGTCTAACACCATGTCCGCAAGTCGGTCCGAGGGGTGTGTTACAGAGAGGAGGCTTGCGAGCTCACCACGCGGCTTGGCGGCACTGCCAATAGGCACCAGCTTGCCGTTGGCGCCACTCCCAAGACGCGTCTTGGCAGCATCAATCATGTCGCGGAGTTCCTCCGCGAGCTTGCCGTGCCCCAGCTTGGCCTCATGCGCAGCCATTTGCATCGCAACGGAGAAAAACTGTCCATCGTCACGACTGATGTGCGACTTGATTAGTGCCTTGAGCTGTTCCGAGCTAGCCACGATACGGCGTTCCCTAATGACTGATGTCTTCAAATCCGGGCCAAGTAGTTGCCCGCGGTATTATCAACGATAACCAACGGCATGTACGAGGCAAATGGTCCTTACTGGAAGATACTGGTTATCCTGCGTGGGGGCTATTACTGGCCCAACTTCTGTCATTGGATCATAGGCAGAGGCTCACTGGATGCGCCAGATTGAGAGGATCGCCCAAAAGGATAGCTACGGCCTGGTTGATGATGTGCGGGCCGGGCGAGTGGCTGGTTAGCGAACCCATACGGACCAGACCGTTGTCTGCATCCTGTCGTCCGCCTTGGCCGACGAGCCGCCATTCACGGTAGCCAGACCAACACCCGCTCAACCACTTCATGCGGTCGCTCATCGGTTGAGAACGGGAATCACCGCAGTGAGTCGATCAGACCGTCGCCCTCTGCTCAGCGGCGCAAAGAAACCTGGTGCGTGGCCGGCCTGTGCATTCTGCGGGCAATGGCTTAACGCGCATTGAACTTCTCTGCAAGCTGGAGAAGTTTTTCCTGTCGTTGTTGCTCCTGTTGCTGAGCCAGCCGTTGTGCCTTGTGCTGTTCAGCACCCTTGCGAAAGCGATCACGCAGGACGTCCAACGCTTGCTGCTTCTGCTCGGCAGTTACAGAGCCAGCCGGGTTTCCATCGAGGTCATATCGGGTGTCGGCATGCGTGAGCGCCTTCAAGTAACGCGCTGAGGCCGTATGCATTCGCATTGCCAGACGAAGGCGCTGCGGATTGATATCCGGAATTCGTTCGAGGATGACCTTGTGGATACCGATCGCCAGGGGACGGCACTCCTGGAGTACGGGAAACGTCGAGCGCAGGGTAGTCAATACATCATTCCGCGGGTCACGCGATTTTGAATCAGATCCGTTCATTGCACTTCAGTGTAACCGTGAAGAATAAAGCATAGCGCAACCACGCCACCACGCGCCAGCACTTGACGAGTGAAGTCTGCCAAAAGCCAGCCAAGACGCCATCGAGTTCATCGAAACACGGCTGACGCGTCGTGCGTTCGCCAAAATAAATCGAAACGGTGCACTTCTGTTTGCTTTTGACTCCTGATTCTCGCCAGTGAATTCATAGTATCCATGCCATGCAACAGATTGCGTGGCGCCTTCCTCTTTCTCTTTTGATCGTCATCCCACTGCCAGGCCAGGCCGCCTGCTTTGAGGAGGCCGCGTCACGCTATCAGGTTCCTGTGACCTTGCTCAAGGCCATTTCCAGAGTGGAGTCGGCAGGCAACCCAAATGCGCTTAATCGAAACAAGGACGGCAGTTTCGACATCGGCCACATGCAAATCAATAGCCGTTGGCTTCCAAAACTGTCGCATTTCGGAATTTCGCGCGAGCGGCTCTGGGATCCATGCACCAATACCCTCGTCGGTGCCTGGATCTTGGCGCAGAACATTCATCGTATCGGCTACTCCTGGAATGCCATCGGCGCCTACAACGCGTCATCGCCTGACAAGCGCGATCGCTATGCAAGAAAAGTGTCAGACGCCATGAAACGGGAGCGCGTGCTGTGAGACTCATTCGCGTCGCGCCATTCCTATTTCTGGCGCTCCTTGCCGCATGCGCACTTGAAGAACGCATCCCGATGGCCGCACCGAAGCGCCTGGCCGTGGATTGGGATCATTCAGAGTGGCGGATATGCGCAGAAGGCAAGTGTGCTCGGCCCACGCCCAAGACCGTTCTTCTTGTTTTGCCCCTGCCAGTAGCGGCCGTCCCCCCTCCAAAGGAACAACCGCTCCCCAAGGTGCCGGTGCGAGATCTCAGCTCGATTTCTGTAACGTTTTCGTTGGCCAGTTGGACGGTGACGAAGGACGCCGAGTTCGCGATCAAGAGAGCAGTTGCCAGGCTTGCGCCGGGAGATGCGATTCTCGTTGAGGGAAGAACCGATGACGTTGGCACTCAATCATTCAACGACCGTCTGGCAAGAAAACGCGCAGACGCAGTCGTCTCGTACCTCAAGCGTTCAGGGAACAAGCACCCGATAGAGATTCGGTCCCACGGCAAGTGCTGCTATGCGATTACCAATACATCGAACGAGTCACGCGCAGCAAACCGGCGCGTCGATCTACATTTTTCATCTACCCAAAAGGAGTAAAGCGAGTGCTTCCAAGATCCAAAGCCGCCATCCGAGACTACCTCATTGCCAGCGCCTTCATGGCCCTCGGTTCCTTCCTGCCAGGCTCCCTGCTCGATAAGGGATTCGAAGCCCATATCGGCGGTATCGCACTTGGCATCGGACTGGGCTGGCTCATCAAATCCGTCATCGACCATAGCAAAGGAGTTAAAAGTGATTCGTAATCAGCGCCATGTAGTCACCGTCATCGCCCTGTCCCTACTCGCTGGAAGTGCCCTGGCGGGCACAACCGGAACAGAATTCCAGGCCCTCTATACGTGGGTCAATGACGTGGTCACCGGCTATTTTGGTCGAGCCGTGGCCGTCGCGGCAGTCGGTCTTGGCGCGGTTATTTCGATTGCCCGCGTCAATCCGGTCCCGATTCTGTCGGGTGCCGGGTTTGCGATCTTCCTGCAATACACGCCGACCATCATCACCGGCATTTTGACGGCAACGGTCTGAGTCGGCGTGACCACCATGGGCGGCGACGAAATCGGCTACATCCCGAAGTCTCTGGATGCACAGGAGCGCTTCCTTTGGTGGGAAATGGATCAGGCGGTGATTGCGATCATGCTCATTGGCATGGGCGTGATCTCCGGATCCATGCTCATGGGCATTGCACTGGGTGCCATGGCCGCTTGGCAGTACGGCCGCATGAAGTCGGGCAAGCACCCGAAGTTCGCCGCGCATGCGCTCTATTGGTGGTTTCCCAGTGGCTTATTCCTCAAGCTGCGAGCCACGCCGCCCTCCGACCAACGCTACTTCCTGGGCTAGGTGATGCTGTTTCGAAACTACCTGTCCGAGCAGGCCAATGCCACGCAAGAAATTCGCTTCATGCGCATTCTGCTGGCGGGGTTGCTGATGGTGATTCTGGTTGGCGCTGGCGTCGTGCTGAAACTGGTCGGCAACGAAAAGACCGTCCTCGTTCCTCCCGAGATCAAGCGCAGCTTCTGGGTATCCGGCAACGCTGTTTCCAAGGAGTACCTCGAGGACATGGCCTACTGGTATGCCGGACTTGCTCTGAACATCACCCCGAGCGTCTCCAGTTATCAAAACGGCCTGTTCTTGAAGTATGCGGCGCCCTCGGAGTTTGGGCGCTTGCAAATGGAAATGGGCGCCCGTGCCGAGTTCCTCAAAAAGAACAACACGGCCACGCAATTCTCTGTGCGCAACATGACTCCGGACGAGAAATCGCTCCGGGTCGCGCTTTCCGGGACGCTGATTACCTGGGCGTCGGACAAGAAAGCCGCAGAGCGCCAGGCGACCTATCTCGTCGGCTTCAAGCAAATGAATGGAAGGCTCTATGTATCCGATTTCAAGGAAACCAGTGACCAAAATCCTTTTGACAGTGCTGCTGGCCGCTAGTCTGCCGGCCAGCGCGGCTCAAGTCCTCGTCGGCAAGCCAGACGATACCTTGAGCGCCCGCGTGTCCCGGTCTGAGCCAACCCTGATTCGGATCGATGGCCATCGTGTCCGCAGGATTTTCGGGGCGGAAGGTGAGTTTGCGGTCACGGCGGACAAGGAAGCCGGTACCGCCTATCTCAAGCCAAGCACGGACAAGCCGACCCTGAGCATTTTTGTGTCAGACGAAACCGGTCGAACCTGGAAGCTTCTCCTGTCAGTGACAGACGGCCCGTCCGATTCCATCACCATCAAGGGACGTTCCGTCGCCGGCAGCGGAGTTACGCAAGGCAAGGATGTGGCCAGAAATCAGATGATCAAGCGCGTCCTGCTCGCTCTTCAAGCCGACACCGACGCGGAAATGGAGGCGAGGGGCACCAATGAAATCGTCCCGCTGTGGGCAGAAGCGCTGTTCGTTTTGACCAAGGTGATCGATGGTCCGCTCAAAGGCGAAAAGTACCTTCTCACCAACACGTCGGCCACTGCCATGGTGATCGATGAACGGGAACTCTACCGGCGCCAGGTCATTGCCATTTCAATTGCCAAGCCACAGTTGTCGTCGGGAGAGACCACTGAGGTTTTCGTGATCTCGGAGAACCCCGATGAGTGATCCGACGGCGGCTAACGGCGGTCTGGCGTCCTACCTGAAGGGGCTGTCACCCAAGGCCAGGCAGTATCTGGTGCTCGGCGGCCTCGGCACGGGGTTTATCGGCCTGGTGTTTGGCAGCATCGCCCTATGGGACAACCAGCCGCAAGGAATGCCGGCGTCGACCAAGCTCGACAAGGCCAGCAGAAACATTGCTACGCCGGGCGCGCAGGTTGACCCCCGCGATGTCTGGATGGCGCAATCGTCTCAGCAGATGAAGGAGATGGACAACGTCATCCAGGGCTTGAAGCTGAAGCTGGTCGATGTCGAGCAAAAGCAGTCTGCACCGCAACCTCCGTCCAAACAGACCAGTGTGCTGCCGCCATTACCTCCGATGCGTCCCACGGCATCGGTGCCCGGCTCAGGCAGCATGGATCAGGCGCTACCCCAGGGATCGGCCACAGCGCCCTCCGGGGTACCCCTGACAACACTCCCGCCGTTGCCCCCTCCGGTCGTTCCCCGGGAGCCTGGCATAGCGGCATTTGAGGTCAGCGATGCGATCCCGGTCACTCGGGCGGCGCAGGACGAAGCCAAGCAAGGCAAGACCTACATTCCGTCAGGCGCCTTCATGCGTGTGGCGCTGATGGGCGGGCTGGATGCGCCGACAGGAGGGCAGGCGCAAAACAATCCGTGGCCCATTTTGCTGCGGGTTCAGGACAACGCGTTTCTTCCCAATCGCTATCGGGCCAAGGTCAAGGAGTGCTTCATGCTCGGCTCTGGATATGGCGACATCAGTTCCGAACGGGCGTACCTGCGCCTTGAATCGCTTTCCTGCGTGCTCAACAACGGCGAGGTGGTGGATGCCACCATCAAGGGCTATGTCGTTGGCGAAGATGGCAAGGCCGGCTTGCGGGGCAGGTTGGTCAGCAAACAAGGGCAAGTGCTGGCCAATGCCTTGATGACCGGAATCATTGCCGGCATCGGCCAAGGATTCCAGCAAAGCGCGACCACCTACAGTACCAGTGCCTTAGGTTCCGTGGGCACGGTGGATCCGGGGAAGCAGTTCCAGGCGGGAATCGGCGCCGGTGTCGGCAAGGCACTGGATCGCCTCTCGCAGTATTACATCACCCTTGCTGAAAAGATGTTCCCGATTATCGAAGTGGATGCCGGCCGGGTCGTCGATGTGGTCCTGACCAAAGGGGTGACGCTGGGAATGGCCGCCAGTTCCTACGAAGACACCTACTCGGATATCTGGAAGCGAGGGCGCCAGATCATGAAAAAACCCCTGAATCCCATGGAGTGAGCACAGATGCGCAAATCGATGATTGTCCCGTTGTCCTTGTTTCTCGTAACCCTGACCAGCGCTGCCGCAGGGGCCGGGTCTGCTGCCGAAGCCGCCATGGAGTTGCGCCTAAAGGAACTCTACCCAGCAACGCGAATAACCGCTGTCCGGCAGTCGGAGGTGGCGGGAATCTTTGAAGTCACCATGGGGAGAAACGTAGCCTTCTCCGACTCGACGGGTCGCTATTTTGTTTTCGGGCACTTGTTCGACATGAAGGAACAAAAAGACCTGACCGCGCAACGACTGAGCGAGATCAATCGCATCGACTTTGGCCAACTGCCGCTTCAGGACGCCATCAAAACGGTGCGGGGGGATGGCAGCCGCAAATTGGTGGTCTTCTCCGATCCAGATTGTCCCTACTGCAAGGGACTGGAAGGAGAACTCCTCAAGCTCGACAACGTCACGATTTACACTTTTCTGTATCCCCTGGACGGCCTTCATCCCGATGCCAAAGGCAAGGCCGAGCGGATCTGGTGTGCCTCCAGTCCCGCGAAGGCCTGGGCTGAATTCATGGCCTCCGGAAAGCTGCCCGACAGTCCCAAGTGCGCCACGCCAATTGAACGCATCAAGCAATTGGCGGGAAGTTTGGGAATTAACGGCACGCCCACCCTCATCCTACCGGATGGCAGTCTGATTCCGGGTGCCGCCCCGGCGGCTGAAATTGAACGCCGCTTGGCTGGAAAACCGGCAGCGACAAAAGCGGCGGTGACGCCCCGGCTGAAGGGAGATTGATCATGCGTCAGTGCTGCATGATCGCAACCATTCTGACGCTGACGCTGGGCGGTTGTGCCGGAACCCTCGCCGGCCTGGATGGCGAGAGCAAGTTCTCCTGCAAGGCACCGGATGGGGTGGCCTGTTCGTCACTCTCCGGGGTCTATGCCAATGCCGTTGCCAACAATCTGCCGGGGCTGCGCAAGGAAGGGAAGGGCGACAAAGCACCTCGGCCGGAAACGAAAGACGCCTCAGTCACGGGCCAGGTGGCGTCATCCGGCGACCCAATCAGGACACAGTCCAAGGTACTTCGGATTTGGATCGCCCCCTGGGAAGACACCGAAGGCGACTTGCACGATCAATCCTACATCTACGTGGTCGCCAATTCAGGCCGCTGGGCCATCGAACACAACCAGCGTCATATCGTTGATCGATATCGTCCGACCTTTCTCAGGCCCGTCCCTGCCGGACAGCAACAAAAGTCGCTTCCCCAGACACAGAAGCCGCTCCAGCCCCTGGGTGGGCCAACGCTTCCCGGCAATCAAAACGTGGGACCCGCCGGCAATGATGCATTCAGTGGGGATCGCGAGTGAACGTACTGGAAGCCGTCAAATCGGTTTTCTATGGCGAGCGATTTGAACCGGCCGACGCGGTTCAGCGCAGCCTGCTGGAACGAATTGCCACCCTCCCAAAACTCACCGGCATCCTGCCGTATCTGGGTTGGATGGAAGACGAGGGGATGTTCGTGCTTGACCAGGGCGCCTTCGGCGTGAAGTCCGGGCTTTCCATGGGATTTTGCATCGAGACCGTCCCGCAAACCGGATCCAATGATGAAATGGAACGGGTGTTGGCGAGCCTGTTCATGTCCTGTCCGCCGGGCACGGGCATTCAAATCTCCCTCTACGCCAGTCCACACATTCTTCCATCGCTGCGGAATCAAGCCAACATGCTCCCCGTGGATGAGGATCGCGTCGGAGCGGAATGGGAGACCAAGCGCAACCGAAATATTTACCGCGTCCTCGGCCGGCGCCGGATCGATCACTATTTGAAGGGGGCGGCCAAGTCGCTCTTCTCGCACCACGTCTATTTGCTCCGCGACTACCGCTGCGTCATTGCCATCAGTACGCCCCTGGATCCTGAGAGCCCGGCCGATGTGGAAGAGGCGATTCGGATCAAGGAGAGCACCCACGCCACCTTGCGCTCGGCCCACATGCCCGGCTGGGACTGGGGGCCTGAAAGCCTGCTGAACTTCGTCGCCGACTTCTTTGACCACGACAGAGTGCTGGGCCCGCCAGAAGACAGGCACATCGAGTACGACGGTTCGCGGTCACTGCGCAGTCAATTGTCGAATCCGGAAATTGCCTCCGCGGTGGCTGACACCTTCATCAAGTATCGAAAGGAGGGTGGGGCGGAGACGGCGATGCAATGCTTTTCCGTCCGGCAGTATCCGAAGTATTTCCGGATGGGCAACATGGGCGCGATGATCGGTGATTACTACCAGATGGCCCTGGCAATACCCTGTCCTTTCCTCATCACCATGGGGGCCATTCTCCTGGATTACGAGTCCGCCAGAAGCAAGGCCCTGATGAAGGCAGCGCGCGCGACCCAGGCGGCTGGCTCCTACATGGCCCATTTCCAGCCCGACCTTCAGGATCGAAAGCGGGACTGGGACATGGTGCTACGCGCCTTCGACAACGGCCGAAACGTAGTCCAGATGTATCACCAGATCGTGCTGCTCTCGCGAATCGAGGATGTCTCTCGCTGTGAGCATGCCGTTCGTGCGGTCTGGCGTGCGCGCGGCTTCGATCTGTCCAAAGATGTCTATTTGCAGCATCAGGCCTTTGTGGCGTCGATGCCGTGCACCTTGAGTCCGACATTGCAAAAAGATATTCAATTGTTCGGGCGTGCCGGCACCAAAACTGCCGATAACGCGGTGATGACCGCACCCCTGATCGCGGAATGGAAGGGCACCGCGACCCCGGTCATGACCTTGTTCGGTCGTCGCGGCCAAATCATGACCTTCGATCTCTTCGACAACACGGGCGGCAACTACAACTTCGCCGTTGCCGCGCTGTCGGGTTCGGGCAAGTCGGTCTTCGTGAACGAAATGGCTTTTCGCTACCTGGGTACTGGCACCAAGGTCTGGATCATCGACGTCGGGCGCTCCTACCGCAATTTGTCAGAGCTTCTCGATGGGGAGTTCATTGAGTTTTCCGATGAACGCACCAACACGATTTGCCTCAATCCCTTCTCCATGGTGGTGGACATCAACAACGACATGGAAATGTTGCTGCCTCTGGTAGCCCAGATGGCCAGCCCGCGAGGCCCGCTGGATAACTACAGCTACTCTGCCTTGGCGGCAGCGATCAAGCGGGTGTGGGATCAAAAGGGAACAAGCGCGACGATTACGGATGTCTATGAACTGCTGCGCACCGGACGCCTGAGTGACGAAGGCGAACTGGAACGCGATCTATCACGGCTGGCAACTGCGTTGGAGCCCTACACAAAGCACGGCATCTATGCGAGCTACTTTGAGGGCGAGTCCAATATTCAGTTTCACAAGAATCTGGTGGTGCTCGAGCTTGAGGAACTCAAGGCGAAGAAGGATCTGCAGGCGGTCGTGATGCAGTTGATGATGTACCGGATTACCCAGGAAATGTATCTCGATCGATCAAAGCGCAAGTTGGTCATCATCGATGAGGCCTGGGATCTGATGGGCAGCGGATCGAGCGCGACCTTTATCGAAGCGGGGTACCGGCGAGCGCGGAAATACGGTGGCGCGTTCGGCACCATCACGCAGTCCGTCGATGACTATTACAAGAACGAGGCGACCCGGGCGGCCATTACCAATGCCGACTGGCTGTTCCTGCTCAGGCAAAAGCCGGAAAGCATCGATCGACTGGGTAAGGAGGGCAAGCTCCATGTGGACGAATGGATGAAGCGGCAGTTGTCCTCGGTCAGCACCGAGCATGGCCACTACTCGGAAATCTTCGTACATGGCCCAATGGGGTCGGGTGTCGGACGGTTGATTCTGGATCCCTTCTCCATGTTGCTGTACTCAACACGTGCAGAGGACTATCAGGCCATCAAGGCACTCACCGATCAAGGCATGCCGGTGACCGAGGCGATTGAGACCATCATTGAGCGCAGGGCGGTCGGATGAGCATGATCCGACCACTCGCCGTGGGTTTTCTGTCGGTCCTGGTCTCCGTTGCCATCGGTCTGATGTGGAGCCGCTCGCATCCTGTTCCACGCATGGCACGGGTCGATGTCGGCAGCCTCTACGAGGAGCAAAAGAAAACGCTGAGTGCCCGGCTCAAGCCAGGCATGACCGAGGACGAGCAGAAGGCGGTGTTTCAAGCGGCAACCGACTACGGCAAGCGTGTCGACGAGGCCTTGAGTACGGTGGCTCGCGAATGCAAATGTGCCGTCTTGAATACGGCCGCCATCGTTCGCCTGCCGGATTCCGGTGATGCCGGGATTACCGATGCTACCGATCGGGTACGGCTGATTCTGGGGCAGCAGTAGGACTGTGCCGATGCGCACGGGTTGGATGGTCGCCATGGCAGGAAGCCTTCTGGTGAGTTCTTCATGGGCTTCCGTGATTAGCGGCGGGATTGACTATCCCTCCATCTGGACCTGCGAAGAGGCCAAGTTTCACTGGTACTGCGATACCGAACCGGAGGCAACGCTCGATCCAGCACGACCTGCGGTAAAGGCCAAAACTCGGGAAGACGAGGCGCTTGAGGAACTTGACCGCCTGCGCAAAGCATTGGAAGCCAAACGCGCACTGGCCTTGATGCAGCCGTCTCCAGAAAACCTCAAGGCCTACATCACCGCACAAGAAGCGTTGATGGACCGGGCCTCGGTGTTCTCGGATGTCTGGCGACGTGTCATCTGGGCGAATCCAGAACTCAACTACCAACTGCGCAATCCGGTCAATAACGCAGCCATCCAGGTCAGGGACGTGGAGCGTACCCAAAAGGAACGCGCATCCATGAAGGAGATCGCCAAGGAATGGGGTGTGTTCTTCGTATTCCGCTCGGATTGTCCGTACTGCCACCGGATGGCTCCCGCGCTCAAGTTACTCGCCGATACCTACGGCATCACGGTGTTCCCGATCAGTCTGGACGGCGGTGTCTTGCCTGATTTTCCGAGTCCGGCGAGGGATAACGGCATGGCCAGGGCACTCGATGTCAAACAGGTTCCCTATGTCGCGCTGGGCAATATCAAGGATCGTCGCCTGATTCCGTTGGGGTCTGGCGTGTTGTCCGTACAGGACATGGTGGAACGTATTTACATCCTGACCCAGACCCAACCTGGGGAACTTTACTAGGAGTAGCCCATGTTCAGAAAATGCATGATCGCAGCGGTTCTGGCGGCAACGATTCCCATGACGGCACAGGCCAGCGTGCAGACCAGCATGCAGACCTGGTTCAACGACATCGGCGCCTATGGCAACGTGACCGGACCGGCGGCCTATCAGGGGCAGACCATGAATCTGTACTCCGGGGGCAACCTCTACATGCGCACCCCCGTCAAGAATTACCAACTGGCCACCATTTCTCCACCGGGATTCAAGGCGGGGTGTGGCGGTATCGATCTGTTCGCCGGTTCATTCTCCTTCATCAACAAGGAGCAGATTACGGCCTTGATGCGCAACATCGCCAACAATGCCGTGGGCTATGCCTTCATGATGGCCGTCAAATCGATTTCCCCGGATCTGGCCGACCTGATTCAATACCTTCAGGATCAGATATCGAAGGTGAACAACCTCAACATCAATTCCTGCCAGGCTGCGGAAGGGATGGTGGCCGCCATTGGCAGCACCTTGACCGACAAGACCCAGGAAAAGGAAGGCAAGGTCGCCGGGGCGTCATTGAACCTCTATTCCGACGTGTTCGAGTCCTGGGATGCCTGGAAGGATCGCTCGAAGGCCAAGCAGACGCGCCAGGCGGCGATCTCGGCAGATTCCCGCAACAAGGAGACGTTTGATCCCGGCAACGTCGTGTGGCGGGCGTTGCTCCGCGTCAATGGCGTCGATAGCGAAACCCGGCAACTGATGATGAGCATGACGGGAACGATCATCATTGTCCCGCCCGGTGAGGATGAGTCCGGATCGAGTACGGATCAGAAGGCGAAGTGGCTCTACAAGCCGGGTGCTAAGATCACTTTCCGACAATTTGTCGGGGATGGGTCCGCGGCCACCGCAACACTCTCCGGACTGATCTGCGACGAGTACGCCGAATGCAAGAACCCTGTTTACACCGAGAACGGCATCACTTCGGGATCTTTTGCCAAGTACGTGCGGGACAAGATCGTCATCATGAAGCAAAAGGTGGAAAGCCGCGATGCGGGAGGGCAGGGCACCTTGGACGTAGGGCTGATCGGCGCGTCAAGCCTTCCGGTGTGGAAGATGCTGTCACTCGCTACCAGCATGCCGGGCGGGGATTTCGTCGTGGAGAACCATACCCAACTCGTCGCCGTCGATATTGCCCACTCGTATTTCACCAACCTCGCCAAGACGCTGAGGGAAGCCGTCCAGAACGAGATGGGCAAGGGGAACGCGGATGTGGCCGAGGCGGCAAAATCGATATTGGCCCGAGTGACCGAAGTCGAGCAAGAGGGGCGAGAAATGCTCGTTGCCGAGTATCAGAAAGGGGTGCAGGTGGCCCAGATGCAACGGAGCATGCAGTGGCTCGATCAATCGCTGAAGGCCGGATTGCCGACCAATGTCTTTCAGTCGATGATGGCCTTCAACCGATAGTCCGGGAAAAAGCCGTCGATGAACTTCGAGGTCTATGCCTATTGGAATATCGACGAGCTGGCGGCTACGTTCAATGCCGTTGCAGCACTCATGGGCAGTGGTGATTACCTGGGGCTGATTCGCACCCTGGCTTTGGTCGGAATTCTTTCGTTGGCGCTGGTCGTCCTTGCCGGCAAAGGGCGTATGGAGGAGTTCTGGAAGTGGGTGATCATGCTGGCCCTCTTTAACGGCATGCTGCTGGTACCCAAGACCAATGTAATCATCGTCGACCGCACCGGATCAGCACCTGCTCAGGTGGTGGCCAATGTCCCGATAGGCCTGGCGGCGTTCGCGCACTCCACCAGCAAAATCGGGGATTGGCTGACCGGAGCTTTCGAGACCGTCTTTGCGCTGCCCGGTGACTTGCAGTTTCGAGCCAGCGGATCCCTGTTCGGGCACCGCGTCCTGCAAGAGCGTTTGGCGATCAAAAGCGGTCAGCCGATCCTGACTTCCAACTTCTATGAGTTTTACCGCGAGTGCATTACGCCTGAGCTCGCCTCGGGTTATATCCGCATGAACGACCTGATGAAGACGAACGATATCTGGAGCGCTTTCAACGGATTGACCAATCCTTCCCGCTTGGTATCCATCCGGGACACCACGGATCCGAGCATCATTAAAACGGTGGGATGCAATGCCGCCTATACGACGATCACGAACCAGTTGACCGCCGAAACCGCGTATCAACTCGGCCTTCTGGGAAATCGGATGTATCCAGGGATGCCTTCCGCGCTGGCCAATACGGCCATTTCAGGTTCGCTCGCGACAAGCACAAACTACTTGCTGGGTTTATCGGCGACGGCGACCGAGACTATCAAGCAGTCGATCGTGTCCAATGCTGTGATTGATGCGCAATATGCGATCCCCACACAGATCGGTGACGCCGCGAGCGCCGCGACCAACCTGGCGCAAGCCCAAGCGGTGCGACAGACCAGCGACTCCTACAAGGCCATGGCAAAGCTCGCGGAAGGAACGATGCCCAAAGTACGGAACGCGATCGAGTTGGTGCAGTACGCCGTGTTTCCCATCATCCTGATCTTGACGCTCATCGCCGGTCACCACGGTGGGTCGGTCCTCAAAATGTATGCCGGAAGCTTGATCTGGATTCAGCTTTGGCCACCGCTCTACGCGATCATGAATTTCCTCATGAACGTCCAAGCGCAAAAGGCACTGACCAGCGCGACCAATGGCGGGGGCATGTCTCTGGAGGCCTACAGTTACCTCAACAGCGCCGTGATCAGTGATCAGGCCATTGCTGGAATGCTGGTCATTTCGATTCCTGCGATTGCCGCGGCACTCATCAAGTGGGGCGATGCCGGATTGAGGTCGGTCGGATCGTCATTTGCGCCACGTGATGCGGAAAAGGCCGCGGCCGCCCTGGCGCAAGGCAACATGAATATGGGGAATGCTTCACTGGGGAATGTCCAGCATGGAAATTTTTCGTCCTTGCAGCATTCCACACAGCCTTCGCTATCGTCAGGTGCAGCAAAAATTGCGAACGCGGATACATTCGGGTCGGTCGAGCGCACCGGCGATGTGATGACCGTGAAAAGCGGCAACATGGCCATGACCGGGATGGACAAGAATCGGGATGGCCGGTTCACGATCGATGAAGTCACCAATGTATCGGCGCCAGGGTCATCGCTCATGGGAGCGGTCGCACAATCCGGACTCGGGCACACGGCATCCGATGTCAGATACTCAGGCGAAGGCACGCAAGCTTCGTCAGGTCGCGCGGCTTCCTTGGGTGAGACACAAACCACGAAGCTCACCAAGAATCAAAGTGCGGTGTTCCAGCGGCAATTGTCCAAGGCGTTGAACACGGAAATCGGCGGAGATACCAGTGCCGGAGTGACGACTGGCACGGGTAATGTGGTCACCACCGGCCGCGACTATTCCGCCAAGAAGGGGCTGACCAATCAGGAAGGCGCCTCCATCGACTCAGCTCTGACTGCGGGCGGTAGTGGCGCGCAAAGCAAGCCGCAGGAAGGACAGCCCGCCAAGGATCCTGGTCGGGCAGGGCGCCTGGCCATGGCACTCGCTGAAAGGGAATCCGGTATTTCGGCACGTGTGGCAGGAGGGGTTAAGACCGGTCAGCGCTACGATGAATCGGCCGATCAGTCGATCCGGACCGCCACTCAGGATGAATTGCGGCAAGCGGCGGATGTCGCCAAGCGCGGGTTGATGCGGGTTGCAGGAAGCACGTCTGATCAAGGGGTAAGGCAGGCCGCTGAACGGGCGGCTGCCACACTCGACAAGGCAACGTCCTACGACAGCAAGGAACTGGCTTCCTTGACCGAGCAGCAGGAAGCGGGGAGCCGGCGCCAAGCGGGCAACGAGAACCGCTCGAATGTATCGGTGGATGAAACGCTACTGATGGCGAAGTCTGGCTATGAGATGCTGTTTGGAAAAGGGGCCGAAGTCACACCGGAGCGGCTATCTGCGTTTCAGCGTGAATGGAACCAGAATCAGGGATTCCGCGAAGACGTTGCCCTGGAGACGAGGGATCGAATTGCAAAATCTCGCCTCGCTGCAGAAGGCGTGGACGCTCCCGAATCCCCGCAGAATGTCCGAAGCGATGGTGAGAAGGCGCTTGCCAGCCTGGATGAAAAGGGAAGATCGGCGGTCGCGGTCGAGAGCAGTTCGAACAGTAAAGCGGTCGAGCGCCAACAACATGTCAATCCGACATCGATGCCGGATCTGTCACCGGCGGCGACGCACTATGCAGAGGCGTTCAACGCTGCCTCTAAGCAAACAAGGCATAAGGAATCGCAGGTGTTGCTCGACAGCGGTATCACGATGATGGCAAACCAGTTGTATCAGGAGCGTCAAAAGGGAACCGGGACCGTGCTTCTGAATGCCTACGGGTTTGGCGCAGGGTCAGCCAGTGCAGAGGATTACGCCGGGAAGTTGCGTGAGGCGGCGCAAAAGGATCCAGAGCTTGCCAAGGGCCTGGCGACCATAGCGCTCAACAATCGAACAGGGACTCAACCAAGCCAGGCTGACATGGCCTGGCTTGAAGGCAAGGCGATGCAGTCGGTTCGCCAGGCCGAGGGGCGGGCATCCGAGGGGGCGGGTTGGGTTTCCGATCAGGCAGGCAAGGCACTCGATTTGTTTTCTGCGGGCAGTCCACCGGTAGCAAGAAAATGATGCGCGCCACTTGCCGTCCGGTTACGCATCGTCATTGATGGATTCGTTTCCGACGCGGACTCCATGCGCATACATTCCGAACCCCTGGAAGCCGGGACCCACGCCAGTGAAGGTCAGGGAATTCGGATCATCACTTTCCTGACCCTGGGGATGAGTTTTCTGCCTGGTGGTGGTTTCAACGTTTCGAAGCAAGCGGTGAATAAATGCGCCTGCCAGGAATACCCATGAGAGCAGGGCTGCGACAAGGATGGTCTTTTCGTTACCGAACTTGGCAACGAGTGTGGCGACACCGAGGGATGCAAGGAGCAGCCCGATCGACTCAAGGATTTTCCCATGCCGAAGCAACCTCACCGTGGCAGCCATCAAGCGGGCTGCCAAGTAGGCCAAGGTTATCCCAGGTACGACAAGCAGTACGGTTACCCAAACTATGCGATCCATTGATCACTCCAGAACGTCTTTCATATTGTTTTCAATATACGCGCAATGCGCGTATATTGAAAGGATGTCAGATATTTCGATCTAAGATGGCCGCTACCGGCCATCCCGTACCCTCAGAAATTCGAGAAGCGCGCAAGCGTCTCGGCATAACTCAGGCTGAAGCGGCAAAAATGGTGCATTCGACATGCCGGGTATGGCAGCAGTGGGAGGCCGGGGACAGAAAAATGCATCCGGCGTTCTGGGAGCTTTTCCGAATCAAGGCTGTACTCAATGCGCGTATTAAAGAACTGTGATGCTTCAACTGCTGAACAATGGTTGCCGGAGAGTTTTTGTCTATGCATTTATATTTTCCGAACCGACCGAAGAATGTTAAGCGGTACTATTCCTCTTTCAAAAACCACATCACGGAGATCACATGAATAAATCTGAACTTATCGAAATCATTGCTAACGAATCTGACCTGTCCAAGGTTGCTGCTGGAAAAGCGTTGGATGCGGTTACTGCGGCCATCGTCAAAACTGTGTCCAAAGGCGATATCGTTACCCTGATTGGTTTCGGAACCTTCAAGTCATCGAAGCGTGCTGCCCGTACGGGGCGTAATCCGCAGACCGGCAAAGAACTCAAAATTGCAGCTACTACGGTTCCTCGTTTTACGGCGGGCGCCGGCTTCAAAGCGGCCGTAGCCGGAAAAAAAGCAGCAAAGAAAAAGTAACTGCGGAATCTCGTGTCACCCCTCGCGGCATCAGTCGTCATACTGGTGCCGTATTCTTCTGTTTTTCTGAATACGGTGGCTTAAATGAAGAAATCCAAGCTCCTCGCCGACGTGGCAAAAGCTCGCAGCACATCCGGTTCCAACCAGTCCGAATTCTGGTCCCGGTTTGGCGTAACCCAGTCAGGGGGATCAAGGTATGAAAGTGGTCGGAATATGCCAAAACCACTGAAGTTGCTGATGTGGCTTTACGACGCGGGTTGTATCACCGCGCAGGAACTTGAGAACGCCCGGAAGGGGATCAAGTAGCTGCCGGCTTTCCGATGGCGACTACAAAGCAAAAGACCCGTTTTCAGAAATGAAACGCATGCAGCGGAGCGCGTTAGATTCTTTTCGCTGCTGATCAGCAATGCTTTCCGCGAGGATGACTTCACCCACGAGCACGTGTTCGGTCAACTGCACCAAGAGTCATTTTCCGCATGGGAAGCGGCGGAGTACCTTGAGGTTTCCGTGCCGACGCTGGGCAGAGATCACTGAAATTTGGGGGGGCGCTTTTCGATGAAGGCACTGACCGCCTCCTCATGCTCTGGCGTCTTATGCGCCATCGCCTGAAAAGCCGCGGAAAGCTCTAGATCTTTACCCATCCATAACTACACGACCGGATACCGGATAATGACCTTGCCCGTAGATGCAGCACACAACGACGCTGCCGCGTTGAGCCGTCTCTTGTCGGCGCGACACAGTTGTCGCGCTTATCTCCCGTCTCCGGTGCAACACAAGATAATCCAAGATATTCTTACGCTTGCACAACGTACCGCGTCATGGTGCAACTCGCAACCGTGGCAGGTAATAGTTACAAGCGGTGCCGGTACGGAGCGTTTTCGGACGGCCTACTATCAACATGCGTCGGCTAACGAAGTAGAGCCAGACTTTGAGTTCCCGAGGGAATACCGCGGCGTTTATCTCGAGCGACGACGTGCATGCGGTTTCCAGCTGTACGAGAGCGTCGGCGTCAGACGCGGTGACCGCGAGGCGGCTACACGCCAAGCGTTGGAGAATTACCGTTTTTTTGGGGCGCCGCACGTGGCGATTGTGACAACCGAGGCATCCCTCGGCGTCTATGGTGCTTTGGACTGCGGCGCATATGCCGCCAACTTCATGTTGGCTGCGCAAAGCCTGGGAGTGTCCTCAGCGGCACAGGCCGCTCTCGCCGCGCATCCAAAACTCATACGCGAGTTTTTTGGATTGCCGGAAAACCGCCTCGTCGTCTGTGGCATCTCCTTTGGCTTTGCCGATCCGAATCATTCCGTCAATAAATTCAGAACGGATCGCGCCGATCTGGAACAGGCCGTGACTTGGGTCGACAACTAATCCCCTGTAGGCGCAGACTACACAATGGCGCTTTTGGGCCCGATTGCAGCGCCTCTGACGAATCCGGTAATGTAAGTGCCAACCTCTGCATCGGTTGATCGGAGTTGACCACCCGGCGCAATATATTTGACCACCTGCGCTGCCATGTCTGACCGGTCTAGTCGCAGGCACTGCGGGCATTGGCGATCACTGCGTCATAATCGTAGTCTGAGTGTCCGCTCCCACCTTGATCGAACCGTCACTTTCGACCCCTGCCGACGCATGACAGATGCGATTGACCTGCCTTGGAATTCTCGGACCATCGTGATCTGGAGATAGTGGCCACGAATCTCTGGATCGAATTGGTCCGATAAAACCAGTCAGGCCAGTTGCGGCGTACTCCATTCAAGACGCTCCTTGGACGCTATTCCTCGACCATTCGACAAAAAACCTTCTCCCTAGTATTGACTTCCGCTTGGCAAGCAAATACTATAAATGGACTGACTGGTCAGTCTGATAATTTTTAACGCTGCTTTGAGACGAGGTGAAGCGTGTCCGATTTCAAATTTCTTGACTATCGTGTTGCTGATGGTCTTACCATCATCGAGATCAATCGCCCGCCGCATAACGTCCTTGACATCGCGACTATGACCGAATTAGGTAGCGCTGTCGCAGTGGCTGCGGATGACGAAACGACAAAGGTCTTGATGATCACTGCAACCGGTGACAAGGTATTTTCCGCCGGTGTTGACGTGATGGACCACACTCCCGACAAAGTCGTGGACATGATCTATACATTTCACACGCTTCTGACGCGAATACTCGAGTTTCCTGTACCCACTATCGCGGCATTGAACGGGTCTGCAATGGGTGGGGGCTGCGAACTGGCAATTGCCTGTGACATGGTGCTGGCAAAAGAGAACATCAAGATCGGCCAGCCTGAGATCAAACTTGGCGTTTTCCCGCCAATTGCCGCCGTTCTGCTTCAACAGATCATTCCGATGCCGAAGGTAATGGAACTGCTACTTGGCGGTGGTCTCATTGGGGTGGAGGAGGCAAAACAGTTGGGTCTGGTGAACCACGTTTATCCCGCCAGCAGCTTTTCGATAGACTGCCAATCCTTCGCCAAGCAATTTCTCGCACTTTCTCGTGTTGCGCTCATGTACACCAAGAAGGCGATTCGCGAGGCGTCCAACAAGCCGTTTTCCGAAGCTCTGCACAAACTTGAGCACATCTATCTCAAGGAATTGATGATTACTGCGGATGCTCAAGAGGGGTTGGCATCGTTTATTGAAAAACGCAAGCCGGTTTGGACCAACAAGTAGGCACATGGACAAGAACATGATTCCAGACACCATCAAAACTTGGCAGATGGTTGAGCCGGGTAAGCTCCTGCGCACTGAAATTCCTATGCCCATCCTTAAGCCTGGCGAGGCGTTGGTGGAAATCCGTGGCTGTGGCGTATGCCATACAGACCTCTCGTATTTCTATATGGGGGTACCGACGGTAGACAAGCCGCCGCTGACCTTGGGACATGAAATATCCGGTGTCGTCGTCGCTGGCGACCAACCGGCAATGATCGGCAAGGAAGTGATCGTTCCAGCGCTGTTTCCCTGCAACAACTGCGAAATTTGCAGGTCAGGGCGTGGCAACCGTTGCATGAAGCAGATGATGCCGGGAAACTCGATGGGGATCTACGGCGGATACGCCAGTCATATTCCCGTTCGCGCCAGCGACCTTTGCTTTGTGCCGTCGCACCCCGGTATTCCACTCGAATTCCTGGCTGTTGTCGCAGACGCGATCGCCACTCCTTATCACGCAGCCAAGCGCGCCGACGTGAAAGCGGGTGACCTGGTAGTGGTAATCGGTGCTGCCGGCGGTGTTGGCAGTTTCATGACCCAAGTGGCGAAGGGCATGGGTGCTCGGGCCGTGATTGCCATCGATCTTAATGAAGAAAAACTTGCGCTGCTGAAAAGCTATGGCGCCGATTTCACGATCAACCCCAAGGGCAAGAGCGTCAAAGAGATCAAGGAATTGATCAAGGGCTGGTGCAAAGACCAAGGTCTGTCAGCAAACTTCGGCTGGAAAATATTTGAGGTCACCGGTAGCAAACCGGGGCAAGAACTGGCGCTGGCGCTTCTTTCCTTTGTTGGAAAGCTGATCGTCGTCGGCTACGGCACGGATGAAACAGCCTACATGATGTCCAAGTTGATGGCGTTCGAGGCTGATCTGATGGGCGTCTGGGGTTGCCTACCTTCCGATTACCCCAAGGTCATGCAAATGTGCCTGGACAAGAAGATTGCGCTGGAACCATTTGTCGAAACCAGGTCCATGAGCGAGATTGAGAGCGTTTTCGACGAGGCCCACCATGGCAAGCTGAAGAAGCGCGTTGTACTCACACCGGATTTTTGAGCATACAGGCATCGCCTGACGATATAGAGACATACAGGAGAAGATTATGGCATTGGAATGGCTGCGCCGCGACAACGATCTGAAGGATCATCAACTCTTCGATCACTCCCACTTCGGCAAGGATGCGCCGACGGTGATCTATGAGGAACGTCCGGTGCTGGACGACAAGGGTGCCAAGATCGACGGCCTCTATTCCGCCTGGATCTGGCTGAACAATCCGGTGCAGTACAACTCCTACACCACCGAAATGGTGAAGGGTGTTATTGCGGGTTTTCAGCGTGCTTCCAGCGACCGAAAGATCGTAGCTGCGGTATTCACCGCAGTCGGCGACAAAGCCTTTTGCACCGGTGGCAACACCGCTGAGTATGCCGCCTATTATTCCAAGCGGCCAAACGAATACGGCGAGTATGTTGATCTCTTCATGGCCATGGTAGATGCCATTCTCAACTGCAAGAAGCCGGTGATCTGCCGCGTGAACGGCATGCGCGTTGCCGGGGGCCAGGAAATAGGCATGGCTACCGACATCACGGTCTCATCCGATCTCGCTGTCTATGGACAAGCAGGACCCAAGCACGGATCCGCGCCAATTGGCGGAGCAACCGATTTCCTTCCCTGGTTTTTGTCGATGGAGGACGCGATGTACAACTGCATCTCCTGCGAGACCTGGAGTGCCTACAAGATGAAGGCCAAGGGGATGGTGACCAAGGCCGTGCCGGTGTTGAAGAAGGATGGCAAATGGGTGCGAAATCCGATGGTTCGAACGGATACCTTTGTCGATGACGGCGAAATCGTTTATGGCGAATCCGTAGCCGCTGATCAAGTGGCCGCTGCGAAAGCTTTGATGGCTGAATGCAAGACCGATTTTGAGTTGCTCGATGCAGAGGTTAACCGCTTGGTATGGAAGTTCGCCAACTTGTTCCCAAACTGCTTGATCAATTCGATCGACGGCATTCGCGGAAAGAAGAAATTTTTCTGGGATCAGATGAAGCTTCCCAATCGTCACTGGGCGGCCGCCAATATGAACCACGAGGCGTTTCTCGGATTCAACGCTTTTGATTCGAAGAAGACTACCGGTAAAGATGTTGTCGACTTCATCCGCTTCCGTCAATTGATGGCCGAAGGGGCGCTGTTTGACGACAATTTCGCTGAACAAACGCTGGGACAGCCAAGAGCTTAGGCACTGGATTTCCGCAGCAAGATCAACTGTTCAACAATGCAAAGAGGTGCCAATAGAGGTCAGTTCTGACGGGTGTATTTAGGTAGAAATAAGCGAGGCGAAGGAGTCGACCGACTGGTTAAGCTCCTCGACCATTGTAAAAATTCAGGAGGAGAAACCTGATTGCGTACACGCATGACTAGCGGGGGGGGCGACGAGCTCCGGAAGAAGAACGCACCTCTCTTGTTGGCGGAGCGCGCGCGCGCTACGCCACGGGCAATCGCCCATCGCGCAAAGAAATTCGGCCTTTACAAGGAAGTCAGCTGGGGCGAGTATGCACAGCAGGTCGGTTGCTTCGCATTGGCATTGAAGCAGCTCGGTTTGTGCCGCGGCGACCGCCTTGCCATCATGGGAGATGCGTTCGAGGAATACTCCATCTGCGATTTGGCAGCCCAGTCTTTGGGTGCAATTACATATGGCATCTATCCGACTGCGTCCGCCGCGGAAGTTGCCTACCAGTTGCAGAACGGTGGCGCTACGATCTTCATTGCCGAGAACCAAGAGTACGTCGATAAGGTGCTCGGCGTACTCGATAGCGTCCCAGACCTGCGATGGATAGTCGTTGTCGACAATTCGGCGATGTTCGCTTATGACCATCCAAAGCTCAAGTCCTACGAATCTATCCTTACGGCCATCGAACTCCGTCGGGAGGCTGTGCTGGATGCGCTCGAGTCAATGGCGAGTGAAATCGATCCAAATGACCCCGCGTTCATTATTTATACGTCCGGCACAACCGGTCTTCCGAAGGGGGCGCTGGTTACACACGGTAGCCACCTCGCTGCTGCCCACACGTTTGTCGAACTCTATCCAATGCTCATGGAGAAGGAGCAGCGCACAGTCGTCTACTTGCCAATTTGTCACATACTCGGTCGCAACCTGGCAATAACTCTACCGCTGTTGTCAGGGCTGGTGCCTCACTATGGCGAAAACGTTAACGATTTGCCGCAAACGCTATTCGAGGTCGCGCCGACGGTACTGATGACCGTGCCACGATATCTACAGAAGTTTGCCTCGCAAATTCTCGTTGCCATCAACGACACCTCGCCCCTAAAGCGCTTCGTGTACAACCGAGCTCTTCGGTATGGTCGCGTTTGCGCCAAGAGGCGCTGGGAGAGAAAAGAAGCGAGCGTGCCCGAATTTGGATATCGAGTGGCGCACGCCGTGGTCTTTCGTCCGATGCTGAACAAACTTGGCTTTGATCAGTTGCGCCTTGTGATATCCGGTGGTGCTCCGCTGCCCGCGGAAACCGCAGCACTTTGGCAGATTTATGGCGTCAATGTTGTCGAAGTCTACGGCCAGACTGAAACTGCTGGAGCCATGATTTGCGGCCAAAAGGGACCCTTCCCACGCCCGGGTGACGTGGGCGCGGCGCCGAGCGGTTGGGAGGTGCGTCTCGCCGAGGATGGAGAGGTACTGGCACGTAGCAAGGATATGTTCTCAGGCTACTGGAATGACAAGGTAGCCACGGCTACCGTTTTGGACGCAGAGGGTTGGCTGCATACGGGCGATATTGCCGAGTGGCGCGACGGATGTCTTCGGCTTATAGATCGGTCACGTGACTTCATTGTCACCGATGGCGGCAAGACAATCAGCCCGAGTTACATCGAGAATATCATTCGAACCAGCCCTTATATGGCGGAAATCGTCGTTTTTGGCCAAGCGCGCAAATACCTAACGGCCTTGATCGAAATCGAGTACGACACGGTCTGCCAGTGGGCCCGGAGCAAGAATATTGCCTACACGGGCTATACGAGTCTCGCCCAGCACCCAGACCTGCAGCAACTGCTACAGCGAGAAATTGACACAGCCAATGCCCAACTTTCCCGGGCTGAACAAATCAAGGCCTTTCGCATCCTGCCCAAGATGCTCGATCCTGAGGAGGAAGGCGAGCCCGTTACCCCGACCCGCAAAGTCAAGCGCAATCTGATGTATGAGCGCTTCGCTGATTTGGTTGAGTCAATGTACAACGATTCCGAGTCGCGACTTGTGGCACAGGGAGCAGGCAACATACTTTCAGACTAGTTATAACGGTGTTCTACATAGCACGTTCACATAACCAGAAGGAGGAGAAAATGTTACATAAGAAACTATGGGCATCGGTGGCAGCGCTGGCGGCTTTGGCACTTGCACCGTACGCATTAGCACAGGAAGCCTACACCGTTGGCCTTAGCGGCACGATGACCGGTCCCAATGCTGATACCTATGCGCCTGGAATTGAATCGCTGAAGCTCTACATCGACCAGTTGAACAAGAACGGTGGCGTTGGCGGTAAGCAGGTGCGCCTGGTGATCAGCGACAACCAAGGCGAGCCTTCGCGTGCAGCTGCCGATGCGAAGAAGTTCATCACTCAGGACAACGCGATTCTCCTGGTCAATGTAGGACCATCCTCTACCTACGGGCCAATGGTAGGCGAGGGCAGGCGGTCGCGCGTTCCGATACTTTTTGCCGGAGCTGCTTGCCCAGGTGAAGTATTGCCACCTAACGCCGACGAACTCCAGTTTTGTTCGATCGCTGCCGGCATGAAATATGACGCAGAGATGGCGCTGGGTTATATAAAGGCGCAGTCAAGTGACGCCGTCAGGATGGGCTTGGTGGCAATGGCGATTCCCTTGTCGCGCGCTGGAATAGACTATGCGGAAAGCATTGCCAAGAACTTCAATATAACGCCAGTGCAGAAAGAAATGATTGCGCCGGGAACACCTGATTACACTCCTTTCGCTTCCAAGCTCAAGGCGGCCGAACCGAACTGGATCTATGCGTGGGCGCCATGGGTGACCCAGATCAAGACCTTCGAGTCACTGCGCAGGTTGGGCTGGAGTGGAAAATATATTGCGGCCGCGCTCAACCCTGCCGAGAGCGAGCTGGCGCGGGTGAAGGATGAAAGCTTCTACGTCTTTGGTGCCAACGCCATGTTCGTCGATAACCTGCCGGTGCATCAGGAAATCCGTGACGCGGCACGCAAGGCCAACGTCACCTATCCGGTCACGCAAATGGCCGAGGGTTGGGTTCACGGGATGGTGATCGAGGAGGCGCTGAAGAATGCTGGTTGGCCCGCAACCGCAGACAAGGTCTTGGCGGCCATGAGTGTATTGAAGGTCGACACCCGCGGATTGCGTGGCGGCCCAATCGAATGGAACAAGACCAATCACTTTCGTACGAAGCAGTATTACCGAGTCTATAGCTGGGACAGCAAAACCCAGATGGTGAAGCGGGCCAAGGACTGGGTCACGGTCGACGTCAAATAAGGATGGCTAAGAGAAGAGGGAGGCCCAAATGCAGATAGCCGTCAATATCCTGGTGCTCACAGCCATCTATGCACTGATTTCATGTGGTTACGTGCTGGTCTACCGTGTCAGCCGGGTACTCAACCTGGCGCACGGTGAGCTGATGATGCTCGGCGCCTATTTGCTCTACACAACGGCTTCTCTCTTCGGTGGCCATCCGATTCTTGCAGTGGGGATGGCCGCCTTCCTCGGCTTGGTGGTAGGCGCCCTGATCTATGTATTTCTCATGCGCAAGATGACCGGCGAGATGGTATTGGCTGCGGTGCTATGCACTGTCGCATTGGGTGTGATGTTGCGTGGCGCCATGACTTTGATTTGGTCGGCTCAAGTCAGGCATCCGATGGAAGCCTTGGGTTGGAGCAACCTGTCAATTAATGTCCTCGGCGATGCCAAGATCTCCCTGGTCAGCTTGGTGCTGGTGATCTCTACGGCTTTGGTCTACGCCGGCCTCTTTGCCTTCCTAAACTTTTCACGGTGGGGAATCCGGATGCGTGCGGCGGGGCAAAATCCGTTACTCGCTTCGCAGCGGGGCATACAGCTTCACAGCATTTATGCACTTGCTTGGGGTCTCGCGACTTTTACGGGTGGGTTGGCCGGCATGCTCATTTCCCTCGACTCCGGGCTGGATGCCACGATGGCCATGCTCGGTCTGAAAGCTTTTCCGGCCGCCTTGGTAGGAGGACTCGATAGCCTCGCTGGCGCACTGATCGGTTCGGCGATTATCGCGATTGCGGAGGTGTTGCTGATCCAATACGTAAATCCGTTGCTTTCAGACGTGGTGCCCTTTTTCGTTCTACTGGTGGTGCTGGTAGTGCGGCCGTGGGGACTATTTGGCAGCAAAGAACAGATGGACCGCGTGTAGCGGTCGGAGACCTACGACGTGCCCAATATACCTAGTGCCAGCGGCTATTTCCGTACTTCCTATCGCGAGGACTTCGCGCTTGTTGACACGCGACTGCAGAAGTACAGTCTCATCGCATTCTGCGTCATGTTGCTAATTTTGCCTTGGATCGCGAAGCCCTTGCTGCTCGACTTGGCAAATCAGGTTTTTCTGGCGGCTATTGGTGCCATTGCCTTGATGCTACTGACGGGTGTTGCGGGCCAAATATCTTTGGGCCACGCAGGACTTCTGGCGGCGGGCGCGTTTACCGCAGGCATTCTGGTCAAGGAGTTCGCTCTCCCGATATGGATCACGCTACCCGCGTCAGCCTTCACGGGCGCAATCCTTGGCTTCATTTTCGGATTGCCGTCGCTTCGCCTTCGCGGTCTCTACCTCGCCGTGAGCACTCTGGGTTTGCACTTTATCGTTCTCTACTTGGGTACAGAGTACGAAACCCGGCGGGGTTTTTCTACGGGCATCCTGCTCGACCCGCCTAAGCTGGGCAATTGGACGTTGACCGACGGCCGTGCCTGGTATTTTGTGCTGCTGGTGTTTGCAGCAGGTACGACCTGGCTAGCCCTTAACCTCTTGCGGTCCAAGACGGGGCGTGCTTGGCGCGCGCTACGGACCAACGAGACTGTTGCTGGAGCACTCGGAGTCAACGTGGCAGGCTACAAGCTGCTCGCATTCGTCATCAGTTCGACCTTGACAGCTGTGGCCGGTTGTCTATTCGCCTATTACAGAAGCTTCGTTTCGATTGAGGCCTTCTCACTGTTTATTTCGATTCAGTACATTGCCATGGTCATTATCGGTGGTATGGGGTCGATACTCGGCGCCTTGCTCGGTGCCGTCTTTGTGGTGCTACTGCCCTATGGAGTCGAATGGGCCACCACGATGCTTCCGTTCGCAGGGCAAGTGTCCGGCTTGGTCTTCGCCATCAACCACGTTGTTTTCGGTTTGGTAATGGTGCTTTTCCTGCTGTTCGAACCGCATGGTCTGGTGGGAATCTGGCATCGAATCCAAAACTATTTTCTGTTGTGGCCTTTCAACCAGACGACAGCATCGGGAGGTAAGTAGCTTGGAGACGGCTGATCAAATTCTGTCGGTAGAAAAGGTTGAGGTTACCTATCATCATGTGATAACCGGCGTCCAGGGAGTAACACTTGCAGTCAAGCGAGGGCAGATAGTCGCCTTGCTTGGCAACAATGGAGCAGGTAAGACCACAACCCTGAGGGCAATTTCCGGCTTTGTCGGCATGGACGATGCGAGCGTCACTGAGGGAGCGATCACCTATAAGGGCGAGCGCATCCACAATCGGCAGCCTCATGAAGTAACGAGGCTGGGCGTTGTACTGGTGCCCGAGCGCTCAAAGGTTTTCGAAAATTTGACAGTTGCCGAGAACATTCTTGCGGCAGTGCCGGCAAAGAGGAGCAAATCCAATACCGAAATCGCCTATGAATACTTTCCGCAATTGTCGAGGCTTCGCAGCCGGGAAGCTGGCTATCTAAGCGGCGGCGAGCGGCAGACGCTTGCAATCGCTTCGGCCTTGGTTTGCGCACCCGAATTACTTCTAATTGATGAACTGTCGCTGGGACTGGCGCCACGTGTTGTCTCCGAGCTGATGGAACGGTTGCAGTTGATTCGCGACCAGCTCGGACTCACCATTCTATTGGTCGAACAGAATGCGACCGTCGCACTTGAGGTGGCAGACTATGGCTACGTCATGGAGAATGGGCGCGTGGTATTGGATGGCGATCCTGAGCGGCTGCGTTCTCACGATGACATCCGAGAGTTCTACCTTGGCCAATCGGGCGGTGAACGGCGCAACTACCGCGACGTAAAGCAGTATCGTCGAAGCAGGAGGTGGTATGGCTGAGTCGGCCACATCGAACCACAAAATGGGCGGCGCAACCACAGCGCCGCTAAACAACACTGTTATGGCGGGAGATGGAATGACTGAGTCTGCTGCATTGCAACTGCGCGATCTGACGCTAAGGTTCGGTGGCCTAACGGTGCTCGACTCTGTTTCGTTGTCAGTACAACCTGGTGAATTGCTCGCATTGATCGGACCCAATGGTGCTGGAAAGACCAGCATCCTCAACTGCATCAGCGGCCTCTACCGTTTTCAGTCCGGGCAGGTCATCTTTGGTAGTCGAGACATTACCGGGCAACAGCCCCACGCTATCGCCAGTATTGGAGTCGCACGCACGTTCCAGCACGCCGAATTGTTTCCACACATGACGGTTATCGATAACCTTCTCGTCGCCCGGCATGCAGCGATCCGAACCAATCCGCTCGCCGAATGCCTGTTCCTGCCCAGCGTGAGGCGAGAAGAGGTCAGACATCGCGAAGCTGTGGAGGAAGTCATCGACTTCGTCGAGCTGGAAAGCTATCGCAACAAACTGGTAGGAAGTTTGCCATTTGGTATTCAGAAGGTGGTGGGATTTGCCAGGGCGCTGACGCATGAACCGAAGATCCTGTTGCTCGATGAACCGTGTGCAGGACTCAATCGGGAAGATCGGGAAGACTTGGCTCGACACATCATGCGCATTCAGCACGAGAAACACCTTGCGATGATCTGGGTTGAACATGACATGCAGATGGTCGCTGATCTGGCTGATCGTCTGTACGTTCTCAACTATGGAAAGTTTCTTGCACAAGGTGATCCAGCAACCGTGCTTAGCGATCCAAAGGTTGTCGAGGCATATATCGGTCACTCCACGCCTGTTGCGGCTTCCGCCTCGATTGATCGTGAGCACGAGATTCAAACCACCCTACTGCGCACGGTGGAGGAGGCGATTTCGGCTGGCAAGGACAAGGAGACGGTAGTCGGGATTCTTGCGCAGTTGACCGACTACAACCGAGTTCACTTCGCTTCGGAAGAATTGCTGATGCGTCTCTACTCCTATCCCGACACCGAGATCCATGCCATGGATCACACGCGAATGATCGAAGAGTTCGACGAGATTACCAATGACTATCTCCGGGATGACCACGCACATGCAGTTCAGGAAGCGGTGCGGGTACGGGATTTTCTGCTGCAACACATCGCCAGTCGCGACAAAAAATTCTCTCACTATCTGAATGAACTCGACGTGACCGGTTAGCTGAGGAAATACGAACGATGACAATTGAACTGCAGGCCAATGATGTTGACCTGAAGGGAATAGTTCGCGCAGGAGATGCGGTGTTCTGGGGGCAGGGCACTTCTGAGCCGCTTACGCTCAGCGAGGCGCTGGTGATGCAACGCGCTACGCTTGGCCCACTAAGCATATTTCTTGGAGCTTCGTTCTCGAGCACGCTGAGTCCAGAACACGCGGACTTCTTGTCATTTTCCAGCTATGGCAGCATCGGCTCGAACCAGCGTTTGTCCAAGGCGGGTGTACTGCGGGTTCTTCCATGCCACTATTCGCAGATTCCAGAGTTGATTTCTCGTGGCGAATTGCGCTGCGATGTCGCGTTTCTGCAGCTTAGCGCACCTTGCGAAACTGGTGAGTACAGTCTCGGGGTTGGTAATGACTACATGATCGACGCGGCGCGGCGCGCTCGGGTCGTGATTGCCGAGATAAACGAACAAGCACCCTGGACTCATGGTAGCGAACAGTTGGCTGGAACTCGAATCGACTATCTGGTGAGGACTTCCCGGCCTGTACTTGAACTAAAGGCACAGCCCATTGGAGAAACCGAACGCCAGATAGCCTTCCATGCTGCACCTTATATAACCGATGGAGCGGTACTTGAGACAGGCATAGGAGCGATTCCAGACGCGATCCTGTCAGCATTGCATGCGCACCGCGACCTTGGAGTGCATACTGGAATGATTGGCGACGGCATCATCGACCTGATGGAAGCCGGCGTCGTGACAAATCTGCGTAAGCCTATTGATCACGGCGTTACCGTAACCGGGGTGATGTTTGGCAGCGAGCGATTGTTCCGATTCGCTCACAAAAATCCAGCTATCCGCTTGAGCCCTGCGCGTTACACACACAGTCCCGCGGTAATGGCCCGCTTCGATAATCTTGTTGCGATCAACTCGGCAGTTGAGGTTGATCTGACTGGCCAAGTCAATGCCGAAGTAAGTGACAGTGCTTACATAGGTGCAGTCGGAGGGCAGGTTGATTTTGTCCGCGCCGCGACCAATTCCATACATGGACGCTCGATCATTGCTTTGCCATCGACCGCGAAGTCGGGGACTCGCAGTCGCATCGTCACCCGACTGACGGGGGGCGTAACGACCACTCCGCGTAGCGATGCCGACGTCATCGTGACCGAGTGGGGCGCCGCAGAGCTTAGAGGACGCACGATACCTGAACGAGTTCGGCTCCTGATCGAGATAGCTCATCCAGAGTTCAGGGAGCAATTGGAGCGAGAAGCTCATGACCTGCTGCGGAAAAACGTACTGTTTTAGGGGCGTTGGTCGAATCCGATTGTTCCAAGTCCCAAGATACAAAGCATCCAATTAGCGAATTTCTATCTGTTTTTAACAAGAGGCATGACAAATGAATTTCTCACTCAGTTCTGAACAACAGGCAATACGCGAGGCAATCACCGATATCTGCGCTCAATTCAATGATCAATACTGGCTAGATCGGGACAGAACGGGTGAATTTCCTCATGAACTTCACCGGGCACTTGCCCAGAATGGCTGGTTGGGAATTTGCATCCCAGAGCAATATGGTGGCAGTGGACTGGGTATAACCGAAGCCGCGTTGATGGTGCAGGCCATTAGTGAATCAGGTGCAGGTTTGTCGGGCGCCTCCGCGGTACACATGAATATATTTGGACTAAATCCCGTTGTCGTGTTTGCGAACGACGAGCAAAAGCAGCGCATGCTGCCTCCACTGGCTGAAGGCAAGGAAAAGGCATGTTTTGCGGTAACCGAACCTAATACAGGACTCAATACGACCCAGTTAAAGACCAAGGCGGAGCTGAGAGGTGACCACTATCTGGTCAATGGGACAAAAGTCTGGATTTCCACGGCGCAAGTTGCCGACAAAGTGTTGCTGTTGGCGCGGACGACTCCTTTGGATCAGGTGAAAAAGCATACTGATGGCCTGAGCCTCTTCTACACAAAACTCGATCGTCAATATATTGAAGTTCGCGAAATCGAAAAGATGGGCCGCAAGGCTGTCGATTCCAATGAACTGTTCATAGACAATTTCCCTATCCCGGTTGAGGACCGAATTGGCGAGGAAGGCAAGGGGTTCGAATATATCCTGCATGGCATGAATCCTGAACGCATTCTGATTGCGGCAGAAGCCGTCGGTTTGGGCAGAGCGGCGCTCCGCAAAGCAACGGAATATGCCAAGGAGCGGATCGTGTTTGACCGTCCGATAGGAAAGAACCAGGGGATTCAGCATCCGCTTGCTGAATGTTGGATGGAGTTGGAAGCGGCCAACTTGATGGTGCTCAACGCCGCGTCGAGGTATGACCAGAGACTTTCCTGTGGTGCAGAGGCCAATGCCGCAAAATACCTTGCCGCCGAGGCAGGTTTCAAAGCCTGCCAGACAGCCGTCATGACACACGGTGGTTTTGGGTACGCGAAGGAGTATCACGTCGAGCGCTATCTTCGCGAAATCATGATTCCGCGCATTGCCCCTATCAGTCCCCAACTGATTCTCTGCTTCATCGCGGAGAAGGTTCTTGGTCTGCCTAAGTCGTATTAGACAGCGCACCTAGCCCGACGGCATTGCGGGTGGAGCCTTCGCGGTCTCCGTCGAATCAGGAGATTCGGTCGGCTCCAAGCGTTGCTTAGAACGTCTTCGTCCGCACTCAGAAAGGATTTGTTCATGGACTTTCAGCTAAAGGAAGAGCAGCTTGCCATTCGGGATTTGGCTCGCAAGTTTGCCGTAACCGAGATGAAGAACTTTGCAGAAGTGGTTTCGGATCGAGCTTGGATGACGAGCCGCTGACGGTACGCGCGGATCAGAGGTCTGGCGAAGCGTAGTCGGAACGAAAGGAACGAGACATGGCAAGCAGGAATTGGCCGCCGCGCGCCAAAATTGTAGAGGTTGGCCCACGCGACGGTTTGCAAAATGAACCGACGCGAGTGACGACAGAGGTCAAGGTCGAGATGATCGAACGGTTAGTTGCCGCAGGTGTCAGGGTGATAGAGGCAGCCTCTTTCGTTTCCCCGAAATGGGTGCCACAAATGGCTGACGGCGCGGAGGTGATGCGTCGCCTTCCACGCCGGAATAATGTTGTTTTTACGGCCCTGGTTCCAAATATGAAGGGACTCGAATCGGCACTCGAAGCCGGTTGCGAGGAAATCGCCGTTTTTGGCTCGGCCTCAGAGAGTTTTTCCCGGAAAAATATCAACTGCAGCATCGCAGAGAGCCTGGAGCGCTTTCGCCCGGTCATCGAGATGGGCATTCGCAACAAGTTGCGCGTGCGGGGCTATGTTTCCTGCGTCGCTGGTTGCCCATACGAGGGGCCAATTGCTCCGGAAAAAGTGGCGGAGGTTGCGCATTGGCTGCACGCTAACGGTTGCTACGAGATATCTCTGGGCGACACCATTGGTGTGGGTACGCCACGCACGACGCGAGCAATGATCGAAGCTTGCGCACATCGGATTCCGGTCGAAAGACTTGCCGGCCATTATCACGACACCTATGGCATGGCGGCGGCCAATATCTGTGCTTCGCTTGATCTGGGCGTCAGCGTGTTTGACTCATCCATCAGTGGCCTAGGCGGGTGTCCCTATTCGCCTGGCGCATCGGGCAACGTAGCGACCGAGGATGTGGTCTATCTCATGAATGGGCTAGGCATCGAAACCGGCTTGGATGTAGAGCGGCTCGTCGATGCCGCGGTCTGGATCAGCACCCAACTCGGTCGTACTGCAACCTCCAAGGTGGCTCGGGCTGTTCTTGCCAAACGGGTGCGAGCGTTGGGAGCGTGATGAATTCTGGAAATTGTCTGGTGATAGCGAAATGACCGAAGCTCCTCTTTGGAAACCCAGCCCACAGCGAATCGCTCAGGCGGACATGACCCATTTCATGCGGTGGGTGGGCGCGCGTTGCGAGTGCGAATTTCCAGACTACGCTGCACTCCATGATTGGTCCGTCCAAAACATCGAGCAATTCTGGCTTGCCATATGGGACTACTGCGAGGTCATCGGTGAGCGGGGGGACATCGTAGTCTTGAACGACGAGCGTATGCCCGGTGCAAAGTGGTTCCCAGAGGCGCGGTTGAACTACGCCGAGAATCTGCTGCGAGCAGGCCCTGGCTCATCCGATGAAGGGATCGTCTTCTGGGGTGAGGACAAGGTCAAGCGGCATCTCAGCAGGGCCGATCTGCGCGACCAAGTTTCGTGTTTCGCACAAGCGCTACGAGCGCTAGGAGTGGCGCCGGGCGACCGGGTCGCTGGTTATCTTCCCAACATTCCCGAGGCGATGATTGCAATGCTCGCGACCGCCAGCTTGGGTGCCGTATGGTCCTCTGCTTCACCGGACTTCGGTGTGCAAGGAGTTGTGGATCGCTTCGGCCAGATCGCCCCCAAGGTGCTGGTCTGCGCCGATGGCTATTATTACGCGGGCAAGCAGTTGGATTCCCTGGGGCGCGCGGCAGACATAGTTGAGACTATATCTGCGATCGAGTGCACAATTGTCGTTGACTACACCCGAGTCGAGTACGACCTCGACGCCATTCGCGGCGCTGTGCGCTATGCCGAGTTCGTCGCGCCATACGAGCCGGTGCCATTGGATTACGCTCGCCAGCCCTTTGACCATCCTTTGTGGATACTCTATTCGTCGGGTACCACTGGTGTGCCCAAATGTATTGTGCACGGCCACGGCGGTGTGTTGTTGCAACACTTGAAAGAGCATCGACTCCATACTGACGTGAAACCTGGCGATCGTCTCTTCTACTTCACCACATGCGGATGGATGATGTGGAATTGGCTTGCCTCGGGCCTCGCCACCGGCGCGACCTTGCTGCTCTACGACGGATCGCCGTTCGCCAGTGAGGGGCGGATACTATTCGATTTGGCAGATGCAGAATGCATGACTCATTTCGGTACATCCGCGAAGTACCTGGATGCACTGGCCAAGACGGGCCTCAGGCCCAGAGAGACGCACTCTCTGACGCACCTGCGCACGATTCTGTCCACCGGTAGCCCACTGGCTCCGGATAGCTTCGATTACGTCTATCGGGACATCAGACAGGACGTTTGCCTGTCTTCCATTTCAGGTGGCACCGACATTGTTTCCTGTTTCGCCTTGGGTAATCCGATACTTCCAGTCTGGCGTGGCGAACTGCAGTGCCGTGGGCTTGGTCTCGCGGTGGACGTCTTTGACGACGAGGGTAGGTCCGTCCGCGGCCAAAAGGGCGAACTGGTGTGCACCCATCCATTTCCATCGATGCCAATTGGTTTCTGGAACGATTGCGATGGAGTGAAGTACCGCGCAGCGTATTTCGAGCGCTTTGCGAATGTGTGGTGGCACGGCGACTTCTGCGAAATCACCGAGCACGAGGGGGTGATCATTTATGGGCGCTCGGATGCGGTACTAAATCCTGGGGGAGTCCGTATCGGGACTGCGGAGATTTACCGGCAGGTCGAGAAGTTGCCCGAGGTACTTGAATCGATCGCCATTGGGCAGGACTGGCCGCCAGGAGTTGGTGGTGATGTACGGGTGGTCCTCTTCGTCAAACTACGGGAGGGTAGCGTACTTGATGAGGCATTGACCAGCCGCATCAAAAAGCAGATCCGTGACAGCACCACACCGCGGCACGTTCCGGCTAAGGTATTGCAGGTTAGCGATATTCCGCGCACGAAGAGCGGCAAGATCGTCGAACTGGCGGTGCGCAATGCCGTTCACGGGGTCGCCGTCAAGAATGTCGAGTCCCTCTCAAATCCAGAGGCACTGGATTATTTCAGGAGACGCGCGGAACTTGATTCGTGAACCCCCCGGGCCGGAGCATTAAATGAGCGGTAATCTCAAGACGTGAGCGAGGTAGTCCGGATTCCAGGCGGCGGTCTTACGCTTTCTGGGCAGACTGAGCTTGCGCGAGGTATCGGCGCGAAAGAGGTTCAGGGCGGCGCGGCGCAGAAAGGAGAAGTTCACGCCGGAGTTGCTCGACAAGATCAACCAGCTGGTGGTGACGGCCGGGCATCAACTGGTCAAAAAAAAAGCCGGCGAAGCGCTGCGTGGGCGTTGCGACTCCTTCGTGGTTGAAACCGGCGTCCATTACCCGACCGACATCAGCCTGCTGTTCGACGCCGCGCGCAAGGTCATCGAACTCAGCGCGCGCCTCGCCGCCGAGCGGGGATGGAGCGACTGGCGGCAGCACGCCTACAACGTCAAACATCTCAAGCGGCACCTGCGCGCCGCGCAGAACGCCAAGCGCGGCAAAGCCCGCGACGAGGCGCAGAAGGAGAAGAACGAGGCGCGCGTGGCCGAGGCGCACGAAGCCTACCTGGAAGTCGCCCAAGGCTATCTGGACCGCGCCCAGGAGACACTGGCCAAGACCGCGGCCAGCGTCGGCGCCGACGTGCTGCACCTGGCCGCCAGAATCGAGATCGAAACCTACATCCGGCATGCGCTGCGCCAGATCGACCAGACCCGGCGGCGGGTGATTCTTGGCGAGACCATTCCCCACGCCGAGAAAGTCTTCTCGGTGTTCGAGACGCATACTGAATGGATCAGCAAGGGCAAGGCCGGCGTGCCGGTCGAGTTGGGCTTGCGGGTCTGCATTCTGGAAGACCAGCATCGCTTTGTCCTGCATCATCGGGTGATGGAAAAACAAACCGACGATCAGGTGACCGTGGTCATGGTCAAGGAGAGCAAGCAGCGGTTCGCCGACCTCGATGCGTGCAGCTTCGACAAGGGATTTCATTCCCCAGCCAACCAGGAAGAATTGAAATCTCACCTGAAGCTGGTGGCGCTGCCCAGGAAGGGTACGCTGTCACGGCAGGCGCAAGCGGCCGAGCGTGCCGATGCCTTCGTCAAGGCGCGCCGTCAGCACTCGGCGGTCGAGTCGGCGATCAACGCGCTTGAAGTGTACGGCCTGGATCGTTGCCCGGATCGGGGGATCGACGGTTTCAAGCGTTACGTCGCACTGGCGGTGGTCGCAAGAAACATTCATCGCATTGGCGCGATCCTGAGAGAACAGGAAGACCGCCGGGCAAAGCGCAAGGCGTGGTACGCAGATCGCGACCCTCCCTACAGACGGGCGGCCTAGTCGCCGCCAGGCCGTTTGTCCAGGACGTCCAGGCCGTCGCCTGCGTCAATAACATGACATTGGCAATATTGCGTGATCATGCGTGGCTACCGTGCGACGAAACTCGCGGCGAACGATAAAAGTCATGGCTTTGGAGAAATTTACGCGGCCTCGTTTGTCGAAAAATGGGGGTTTCCGGTCAGGCACTAGTGTAGTGTCTCATTAAGGGCTTTACATTACTTTGACTGCGTCTATACTCGAAGCAAATCTTGCTTCGAGGAGGTGGTCATGGCAAAGACGGGGATTGCGTTGGAACCGGAAGAGGCACGGGAACTGAACAAGCGGTTGCGTGCCAGCACGGTGTCGGTGAGGGACCGCCAGCGTGCGCAGATCATTCTGCTGGCGGCTGATGGGCACACGCAGGAGCGTATTGGCGAGACAGTCGGCGTCACGCGCGTGACGGTAAATCATTGGTGCCGACGCTTCGTCAAAGCGCGACTGGCCGGGTTGGCGGATGCGCCTGGACGCGGTCGGAAGCCCTCGTTGCCGGTGGCGGCGGTCAAGAAGACGCTGGAGACAGTCACTCGCCCCCCGGCGGAGTTGGGGCGCTGGAGTTGCCGCACCATGGCGCACGCGGCGGGTATTTCCACTGCGAGTGTTCAGCGGTTGTGGGCCGCCAACGACATCAAGCCGCATCTGACCCGCACGTTCAAGCTGTCGAACGATGCGCATTTCGAAGAAAAGTTCTGGGACGTCATCGGCCTGTATCTCAACCCACCGGAGAAGGCGCTGGTGTTGTGCTGTGATGAGAAGTCGCAATGCCAAGCGCTGGAACGTACCCAGCCCGGTTTGCCGCTGGGCATCGGCCATATCAAGACCGCCACCCACGATTACATTCGCCATGGCACCCTGGCCTTGTTTGCCGCGCTGAACTACCTGGAAGGCAAGCTGATCACGACCATCGCCGAGCAGCATCGGCACCAGGAATGGCTGGCCTTCCTCAAGAAAATTCACCGGGAAACCCCCAAGGACTTGGCGATCCATCTGATTGCCGACAACTACGCCACGCACAAGCATCCCGAGGTGAAAGCTTGGCTGGTCAAGCATCCCCGCTTCCATATGCATTTCACGCCCACCTCGTCCTCTTGGCTCAATTTGGTCGAGCGCTTCTTTCGTGACCTGACTGACCGGATTACGAACGGTAGCTTCGCCTCCGTCAAGGAACTGGCCGATACGATCATCGTGTATCTCGCCGACCGCAACCAGAATCCGAAGCGCTATGTCTGGAAGGCGAAGGGTGAGGAAATCTTGCGCAAGATTCAACGTGCTCGCGAAATCATGGCTCAACAGCAGGCAACGGCATAAATGCATACTCATTTGCGAGACACTACACTAGCTAGCCCGGGTCAGGTCAGACCATTCCGTTATGGACCCCGCCGCATAGGGGGTAATTCCTTAACGCCCGGGTATTCGTACCAATTGTCGAGGTTTTGTCAAGGCTGCTAAATTGCGCATGTGGGTATATGCGCTCGAACGACCTGCAAGACAAAGTTGCTGGGGAAAACGGTAAACCGGACCCAGCCACGATCCATCGTTGGATGCTAACGTAATGGGGATTGCCGATGACTCCTCCTTTATATGTCTTCCTGACCGAGCGCCACGCGCAGCGCGGAGCGGTGTTGCAGTGAAAACCCCTCTCATTACAGAAATACAACGGTTCAGCCTGCAGGACGGACCGGGAATCCGGACCACGATCTTCGTGAAGGGTTGCCCCTTGCATTGCCCTTGGTGCCACAATCCGGAAACGCAGGACCCTAGGAAAGAATTTTATTACGATCAGGCCCGATGTGTCAATTGCGGTCGGTGCGCTGCAGTTTGCCCATCCGGCGCTTCGACCCTCATCGAAAATGAAGAAGGCCGGCGGGTACTCAACCTGGATCGCAGCAAATGCGTACGCTGCATGCGGTGCGTGGCGGTATGCCTCACCGACGCCCGGGCGACAGTAGGGCAGGAGATGTCGATCGAGGAGATTCTCCGTGAAGCGTTGTCCGACAAGCTCTTTTTCAAGAACAGCGGCGGCGGCGTAACCATTAGCGGCGGCGATCCGCTTCTTTATCCGGAGTTCACCCATGAACTCGCGAGGCGGCTGAAGGCCGAAGACGTCCACGTGGCCATCGAAACCTCCTGTTTTCCGAAACAATGGATCACGGTTGAGCCGCTGCTGGAGGTCGTCGATTTATTTATCGTCGATTTGAAGTCCCTGGACCGGAAGAAGCATCAGGAGGTAATCGGTTGGTCGCTAGAGCCGATCCTCACCAACCTGGAACTCCTATTCAAGTCGAAGGCGAACGTCCGAATCCATATCCCGGTGGTACCCGACTTCAATGATTCCGAGCGTGACTTCGAGGATTACATCGGATACCTGCGCAACCATGCCGATCACCTTGATGGCGTAGATATCCTCAATTACCACGTGTATGGCGAAGGGAAATACACCCTTCTCGGAAGGGGCGAGAGCTATCTATACGAAGGGGTCGAGGAAAATCCGCCCGAAAAGATATTGCCACTAGTGAAGGGACTGAAGCAGGCAGGAATACGCAGCGTCACGGTAGGGGGTCTGGTTGGCATTGGAACTGAGGGGTGCAACAGAAACAGGTTGACGCTGGCCTTTTGAAGGCGCGGACCTTGGGCCGCCCTGCTTGAAGCAAGCGGAGGTTCCTTGAGGCAGCACCATTCGGGTGTGGCCTGGGGGTATTGTGGGTAAATTAAACGGAGATAATTATGAAAACGGATACATGCAATCAATGTACGCAATTTTTCCCGATTCCTGAAGGGGCGGATGATTATCAGGTCGGCAAGGCGGACTGCGTATTGGAGAAAGAAGACGAAAAAGGCAAATATTGGCTATCCAAGCCGGTATCGGATAACAGCAAGCAGTGTGACGCCTTCCGCGCGAAGCGTTAACACTAGACACTTAGGAGGAGATAACCATGAACCAGATATTGGACGCCAAGGTATTGGAATACCGGGGAAAGACCCTGAATTTTTCACCGGAAGACCCGGCGGAAGCCAAAATCCCGACGGACGAGTTGCACGAGCACCTGGAAAAACCCTCAACGGCGCGCACCAAGCGGCTGAAAGATCGCTGCCGCTGGAAACATGCCGCAGCCGGCGATTTCATTGAAAAGGGCGTCACCGCCGGCATCGAGCGGATGCGCTTTCTGACCGAAGCCCACAAGGCCAGCGTCGGTCAGCCGGAAGTGATCCGGCGCGCGCTGGGTCTGGCCAATGTGCTGAACAAGTCCACGCTGGTGCTACAGCAGGACGAATTCATCGTCGGCTACCATGCCGAAGACCCGAACATGTTCCCGCTATATCCGGAACTGTCGCACATGGCGGTGCAGGACTACCTGATGAGCGACTACTCGCCACAGCCGGCCAAGGAAGCGGCGGAAATCAACGAATACTGGAAGCCTTACAGCCTGCAGAGCAAGTGCACGCCCTACTTTGACCCGACCGACCTGGGCCGGATGTTCCAGTTCAGCAGCATGGAACCCCCGACCTTCGCCTCTGGCTACAACAGTATCGTGCCACCCTATGAAACGGTGCTGGAGGATGGCCTGCTGGCGCGCATTCGTCTGGCGGAAAGTCACATCGCCGAAGTACAGAAGGAAATGATGGCATTTCCCTGGAATGGCACCAAAGGACTGGACAATATCGCCAAGATCGACAACTGGAAAGCCATGGTGATCGCCTGCCAGGCGGTTATCAGTTGGGCGCGGCGGCAAGGGCGGCTGTGCAAGATCGTCGCCGAACATTTCGAGACCGACCCGAAACGCCAGGCGGAACTGCTTGAGATGGCCGACATCTGTCACAGAGTTCCGGCCGAACCCTGCAAGGGTCTGAAAGACGCCATGCAGGCAAAGTTCTTCACCTACCTTCTCTGCCACGCCATCGAACGCTATGCCAGCGGTTACGCGCAAAAGGAAGATTCGATGCTGTGGCCCTACTACAAGGCCAGCGTGATTGACAAGAGTTTCCAGCCGATGGCCCACAAGGACGTGGTGGAACTGGTCGAAATGGAACGGCTTAAAATTTCCGAGCATGGTGCTGGCAAATCTAGGGGTTATCGTGAAGTTTTTCCTGGCTCCAACGATTTGTTCATTCTGACGGTTGGTGGCACCAACGGCGACGGCTCCGACGCCTGCACTGACATGACCGATGCGATTCTGGAAGCCGCCAAGCGAATCCGGACACCAGAACCCTCGATTGTCTTCCGCTATTCTAAAAAGAGCAGGGAAAAGACCCTGCGCTGGGTGTTCGAGTGCATCCGCGATGGTCTGGGCTTTCCCTCGATCAAGCACGAGGAAATCGGGACGCAGCAGATGAAGGACCTTGCCAAGTACAGCCTTTCAGGCAACGGCGCCACCGATGAGGAAGCGCACAGTTGGGCAAACGTCCTATGCATGTCGCCAGGACTGACTGGCCGCAGGAAGACCCAGAAGACGCGCTCCGAGGGCGGTGGTTCGATTCTTCCAGCGAAACTGCTCGAAATCAGCCTGAGCGATGGTTACGATTGGTCTTACGCCGACATGCAGCTCGGCCCGCAGACTGGGGGACTGGCATCGTTCAAGACCTTCGAAGATCTTTGGGAAGCCTTCCGCAAGCAATATCAATACGCCCTCCAACTGTGTCTTAGTACCAAGGACGTCTCGCGTTACTTTGAAATCCGCTATCTACAGTTGCCCTTTGTTTCGGCCCTCGACGACGGCTGCATGGAACTTGGCGCCGAAGCCACTGCCCTGTCCGAACAGCCCAACCCTTGGCACAACCTGATCACTACGATTGTCGCCGCAAACTCGCTGGTGGCTATCAAGAAAGTGGTGTTTGACGACAAGAAATACACCCTTGAGCAACTCAGAGAGGCGCTGTTGGCCAACTGGGAAGGATTCGAGGAAATGCGTCTCGCGTTCAAGAAGGCGCCGAAGTGGGGCAATGATGATGATTATGCCGATACCATCATCAAGAACTTTTACGAAGACATCATCGGCGGGGAAATGCGCAAGATCATCAACTACTCGGGCGGCCCGGTACTGCCGACCGGCCAGGCGGTAGGCTTGTATATGGAGACGGGCTCACGCACCGGACCTACTCCGGACGGCCGTTTTGGCGGCGAAGCCGCGGACGACGGCGGCATTTCGCCCTACATGGGGACCGACAAGAAAGGCCCCACGGCGGTGTTGCGTTCCGTGTCCAAGGTGCAGAAAAACCAGAAGGCCAACCTGCTCAACCAGCGCTTGTCGGTGCCAATCATGCGCTCCAAGCATGGCTTCGATATCTGGCATTCCTACATGGACACCTGGCACGATCTGAACATCGATCATGTCCAGTTCAACGTGGTGAGCACCGACGAGATGAAGGCGGCGCAACGCGAACCCGAAAAGCACCAGGACTTGATCGTCCGCGTTTCAGGCTATAGCGCGCGCTTCGTCGATATCCCGACCTATGGGCAAAACACCATCATTGCCCGTAACGAACAGGATTTCAGCGCCTCGGACCTTGAGTTTATAAACGCGGATATTTAATCCAAATGTGCGGGAGGGGGAGGTCGAATATCTCGGGCTTCCCCTGCCATGATACGCAAGAATATGATCTAGGAGAAAAACCATGGACACGAAAAAAAATGTACAGAACCAGCCGCACGTTGAAGAAGGTACCTCCAAGCCATGCAGGATTTGCAAATGGCAGACGCCTGACCCTACCGACCCGCTACGCGGGCAATGCACCGTCAACCGTCATGCAATGGGCGGCGTCTGGAAGAGATGGTTGAGAGACGTCGGGCATTTGACCTGCAGCCGGCATGAGGAGGGCAAGCTCAGTTTCCGGGACCACGTCTAGCATCAGCATTACCTGAGGCATATCGGTTGAATCATTAAACAATCCATTGCTTCAGGACGAAATCTTTATAACAACAGTTAATTCTTTGTCCGTCAGAGGGGAATAACCTTTTTTGTGACACAGCACATTACACCGACAACGGTGAGTGGAAAGGAGACAGCTAATATCATGGCCAAGATGTCGCAAGATGTAAAAAAAGCGGTAGCCGAAATCAAGCTGGGTTTGATTGCCACGGCCAGTAAAACTGGCAAGCCCAACGTATCCGCGAAGGGTTCATTGCGAGTGCTTGATGATGAGCACTTGATCTTCGCAGATATTATGTCTCCTGGAACCTTGGTAAATCTACAGGAAAACGCGCAGATCGCGATTATCTGCCTGGATCCGGCCACTCGTAGCGGATGTCGTGTTTCGGGTCGATCCGAAATATTCGACGCCGGTCCGCTGTTTGATCAATTGAGCCAGGAATACGTCGCCAAAAGAATGGCGGTGAAACATGTGGTCAGGGTTGCAGTAGAAGAATCCTATGCATTCAAAATATGAATAATCTTAAATCTTCGGTCAACAGTGATAGAACATCATGAAAACGTCTCTTAGCGGAAACAGTGTTTTTGTACCTGACGTCGACCCCTATTACTACGTAAGCACGGAAACGAGGGGCTTTCTCGATAAGTTTAATAAGATATCCCAAAAACATCCGGTCAACGTCCTGGTTGTCGGCAAGCAAGGGTGTGGAAAATCCTCCCTGGTGCGACAGTACGCCGCAGTCCATAAATTGCCTTTAGCCACCTTTCAAATCGGCATTCTTTCCGAACCAGGGCAACTGTTCGGCGAATATGCTCTGGAGAATGGTGAAACCAAGTACAAGCAGTTCTTGTTTCCCCAGGCGATCCAGACGCCGAACTGTGTCATTCATCTGGAAGAAATAAACCGCCCCGAGCACCCAAAAGCATTGAACATGCTGTTCTCCATCCTGTCCGATGACCGTCAAGTGTGGATGGATGAATTGGGTTTGCTACAGGTGGCAGAAGGGGTGGTGTTCTTTGCGACGCTGAACGAGGGGGCCGAATTTGTCGGCACTGAACTGCTCGATCCGGCGCTGCGGGACAGATTCTATGTGACGACCATGGACTTTCTGCCCAACGAGGTCGAAACCGAGGTGCTCCAGAAGAAGACGGGCGTTACTCATGAGCAGGCGAAGGAGATCATCGGAGTTGCAAACAGCATCCGCGGCAATGCCGACCTTGGCGTCGATGTCTCAACACGCAAGATTCTGATGATCGGAGAAATGATCGCCGCAGGTGGGAGCCTCAGGGAAGCGATCGTGACGAGCCTTCAGACGGACAAGCAAACACTTGAATCCGTTCTGCTGTCTCTCCATATAAATCTCGGCAAAAGTGAGAAGGGAAAAACGGAATACGTGCAGTATATCGCCAATGAATGATAAAAGAAGCCACCGCCACCGGCGTGCGACAGGAAGGCTGGTTTGTTATGCCAATCAATAGGGACACGGGGCTCGAGGTTTTGAATAAAGAGGCCGCAATCCAGCGCTTTGTAATCCCTGATGGAGACGGCTACTCTGAATTCTGGCGACGGGATAAGTCGCCGATAGAGCCGGTGGAGTTAGTCAAGTTGCTGGTAGCCATCAGAAAGATGGCTTCTTTCGTCGGACGTAACGTCGGGGAAATCGTCTGGTCGGGTATGGAGCTGGAAAACGCGCTGGCTCTCGATCCGACACCGATCATGGGTAGTTACCCAGTACCGGCGGCGAAGACCGACCTCATGGTTGGCATCATGGTTCAGGAGGCCTTTAAGAAAATAGAGTGGAGCGAAAGGCTGCGGGAGAACGCCAAGATAAGACTACAACTCAAGCCCCAGTATGAGTACAAGTTCGATCTTTTCTTCAGACTTTGCGAAAATGTCTATGTCGATGGACTGGCGAATAGAAACGTTCTTGGGTATTACGCCGAGGCCGCTCGGAACTGGCGCATTCACAAGACTCTCCGCACTCTGATTAACCCCCCCACCGTGTCCGAGATGCTGCACTTATGGTGGCGGCTGGCGGCGGACCGGAATGAAAACAAATATACCGAAGGCTATACCGACCGGACTTCAGGCGGCTTGGTGACGCGCAAGACGCTCGACAAGTTCTATAAAAAGCCGATCGATCTCATGAACACGATCGTTCCGGCACTGCGGCATGATTGTGCAAATATTCCCGGAGTAGCCGACCGCGGAAATTATCGGCTCGATCTCTATATCTCAACCTGGAACGATCTCCTGAAATACATAAAGTTCTGGCCCGGTGATCGCAGCGACAAATTCATGATCCCGGATATGGGTGACGAGGATCTCGCTCAAGAGGAAGAAAACAGGAAGGCGGTCAAGGCGACCATCGTCAACTATGCATCGCTGATCGAGCGCGCCCTTCCCCAGAAAAATCGGGATTTCACCGAGCAGGTCAAGGGAAACGTTGCCAACGCCGATGGTGTCGTGCGCATCGAGGGCAACGATATCGTCATGATGGCACGGAACAAAGTTGACAAGGCTCTGCTCAACAAACTCAAACAAGTAGTGAGAACCGCCACGGAACGAAGAAGCATCTTCAATAGAGGGCTGACTTCAGGAAAGATTCATAGCAGGCGCTTGTACCGAGCCCATACCACTGGTGCCGTTTTTCAACAGAAGAAGCATGAATTTGACTTAAGGAAAAACGTTGTCCTGCTGGTGGATGCTACTGGATCCATGGCAGATCCGACGAAGTGGGACAAGGCCGAGATGATTTACCAGACATTGTTTGCGGCAATTCAATGCTATTCCAATAACGCAAGAATCTTTGCTTATAACGAAGTAAAAAACGCATGCAGAATCACCGAACTGTTCCGTGGTGGCCACATGCTTATGGTGTTGCCACACGGAAAAACAGCATCAGGAGAGGCGATCATCGCCACTGCGCTCAGTACCAAAACCTCAGGCAAGAAAACCTTGCTCATCCATATTACCGATGGTGCTTCCAATTGGGGATGCGGCGTGAGTGACGCGATCACCTATTGCAAAAATAACAGTATCGGCTTATTCACTCTGGGAATTAGTTGCGGTTTCGCGGCCAAGGAATCACTCAAGGACGAATACGGCAAGCTAGTACAGTTCGTGGATAAGACCGAGCAATTACCACAACTGTTGGGCACTCTGATCACCAGTGAAATCCGGGAAAAGACGGCGAGCCATAAGTGAAGCACACTCTTCTCGAAAGTGTTCTGGACATGGAGTGGCAAATGTTCGTGCACGTTAAAAGTGCACAGCATGCGCCTTGTCAGAGCGCACCGGACAATTTCAAAATGATACGTTCCAGTCTGTTCGAGACATGGACTGGGGAGATGCTCTCTTCCTACCTTGACGATCTTAGAGAAGCTCAGACGTATAGCCGTAATCTTCTGACCGAAAAATACGCGCGTATGGACAACCTCATCCCGCCGCTGACCAATAATCCCCTGATCGGGAAGATCGTGGCCATCGAGAGTGAATGGCAAAGCGAACTGAACCGGCGATTTCCTGCGCTGTACCGGCGTTGCTGTCGCAGCATGGATCAGACAGGAGACGGCAAGAACTTCTCTATTTATCTTGGCTGTGAGTTGGAAACCTACGGGGATCGCACCCTGCAGTTGTATTTCGAGAACCTGACGAATGCAAAGGACCAAAATCGCAACCTGGCGATAGAGTCTCTGCAAAGGCTGGTTTGCAAGAATGGCTATCGGGACCTCGCTCATGCAGAACAGGAACTGGATAATACAAACGGCATTCACTAGCGGAGATGGGCAACACATGAATATCACCGTGACACTCAACCTGCTGGGCATCCCATTGCTGGATGTCAAACAGAGCCGCATGACCTTAACCGTTGAAGAAAAGATGACGATGGCTGATCTGATCGACCTGATTGATCAGAGGAATCCTGGCTTCAAACAGGTGATCAGCGATGAAGATGGAAATATTTCAAAGCAATTTGTGTTTTTCATCAATGGCAGAAATATCTCGTATATGAAAGGAATGAACTCCGAGCTTTCTCAGGACGACGTTGTTAACGTTATTCCGGCAATTGCCGGCGGATAAAGCACCAAGGAACTGAAACCATGATAGTTGACCGCCCGGGATCACATTTCATCTTTGTGGTGCCCTTCGATCATGTGCATCGGGGTTATAACTACATTAACCTCAACGGCATTCCCCTGACCAATAAGGAGTATCTGGAATGCTGGGGAAAATGGCTGGTATTCGGTCAGAGGGATGAGATGGAAGAACTGGCCAGGAAGCTCGACCTCTTCGTTGAAAACAGAAAAGTCCCCGCCGTGAAATACGACCGCAAGCTCATCACCGAATTCCAGTTGAATCGTTGCGTGATGTGTGTTTATTGCCACACTGAATCAAGAGAGGATGTCTGGACGGTGCTCTCCTCATTGAATCTCAAGGATAAGGCTTGGATGTTCGAGCGTGAGACGATGGAGAAATGGCTTCCCGGCGGCGTCAATCTGGAGAAATGGATCAGTGGCAGAAACCTGGGTTCGCAGCAAGCGAAGCTCGTGAGGAAAAGCGCGCAGGAAAAGTTCAGGGAGTTATTCAAGGACGAGAATGCCATTTTTACCGGCATTGTGCAGTAACACAGGCCGCCACCGCGCTGACAACGAAAAATTAATTGGATGGACATCATAAAGAAATCGTGTGAGATGGAATGGTTCGCAGACCGGGTGCGGGAATCCCGTTTCACCTTGTCCGAACACGTGATTCGGTACCTGATGGCCGGCAAGGTAACCGTGCGGGACATCGAGACCGCCTTGCTCGACGGCCGCGTCCTGGAGGAACACCGGCACAGCACGCGTGGCGCCAGCTATCTGGTGCTCGGAGTCTCGAAGGTAAAGCGGCCGCTCCATGTGATGTGCGCCGACGGCGGGAATGGCGGGCTGATGGTGCTATTCGCGTACGTTCCCGCTCCACCCATCTGGACAACGCCCACGCGCAGAAACGACTCGGGAGGACACAACATGGCAGATCCGTTCAGCACCTGTTTTTTTTGCGGCGGGGAGATGAAGACAATCACGGTCGGCAACTTCGACTACCGGCTGGAGGGCAAACTGTACGTGATCAAGAAGGTTCCGGCAGGCTTGTGCCTGCAGTGCGGCGAAAAGTACATCGAAGCGGAAGTGGGAAGGAAAATGAACGCCCTCATCGAAGAGCAAAGGTTCACGCGTACGGAACAGGTCGACGTGATCGACTACCAGTGAGACATATTGGCATGGGGGGGCTGACATTGGCGGAACGGTATTTTGCCAGGCACGGTTTGCCGCTGCTGCGCGAGAAATTCCAGCCGTATGAGGCGCGAATCGCAGCGGGTCTGGTCGGCGACGGGTCGGACTGTCTTGGTTTCGACGACGAATTGTCCATGGACCACGACTGGGGGCCGGGACTCTGCTTGTGGCTTGCCAAACCTGACCATGATGAGATAGGCCAGGCATTGCAGCGCGAATACGAAAGCTTGCCGAAAACGTTCGAAGGGTTTGAACGCAGCACAAGCGAGTGGGGGGGCGGGCGGGTCGGAGTATTCGAAACGGGCGCCTTTTATCGCGGGTTTCTCGGACGGCTCACGGTGCCGGAAACCTCCTTCGAATGGCTTCGCATTCCGGAAAAGAACCTTGCCGCGTGTACTTCGGGCAAGGTGTTCCATGATCCGCTCGGGGAGTTCTCCGGGATGCGGCAGCAACTCCTTGCGTTCTATCCGGACGATGTCCGGATTGCCAAGATTGCCGCACGCTGCATGTCGGCAGGCCAGTCGGGGCAGTACAACTTTCTACGCTGCCTGCAGCGTCAGGAATATTTCGCCGCGCAGTACGCGGAAACGAAGTTCTGTACGGACATGATGTCCCTGGTTTATCTGCTGAATCGGAAGTACGCGCCGTATTACAAATGGATGCATCGCGGAATCGCCGACCTTCCGAGAATGGGGTATTTCCTGTTCGGGAAGATCGCAGCCATGACGGCGACGCGAGACCAGGAAGAAAAGAAAAGCATCATCGACGAAATCTGCGCAGCCGCGATCCAGGAGATCCAGGCGGAGGAATTGAGTGACTCGATCAGCCGATTTCTCGTCGATCACGGCCCGGTTGTGCACAAGAAGATTCGTGATGCAGGTCTGCGCAAACTCAATGTCTGGATAGGATAGCCATGAAGAAAGTTCTGGTGATCGGCGGCAGTTATTTTGCCGGACGCGTGTTCGTTGAAGAACTCGTGAAGGGTGAGGATGTCGAGATCCACGTGTTCAATCGTGGGCGCTCGCCGTTGAGAATGGCGCGGGTCAACGAGATTGTCGGGGACCGCGAGGACGTCTCGCAGATAAAGCAAGGCATTCCGGCCGAGGACTGGGATGCGGTGATCGATTTCTGCGGGTATGAACCATCGCACATCGAGAAAATGGTCGGTAACGTGCCGGGGAAGATCAGGCAATATATCTATATAAGCACCACCACCGTCTATGAGAAAAGCTGGAATCTCCCCATCGTGGAGGATGCGCCGAAGCTATCCGGGCCACAGAGCGGCCTTGGCGTGGCGGGGGATTACGGCTATGACAAATGGCGTTCGGAATGCACGTTGCGGGAGGCATGCGAGCCCAGGGGAATCGCCCACACCTGTCTCAGGCCGGCCATCATTTACGGCTACTACAACTATGCGCCCAGAGAGACGTACTTTTTCGACCTGCTCCGGAAGCGAGAGCCCATCGTAATTCCGGAAAACGGATTGTCTCTTTTCAACTTCATATGGGTCGTCGACATGGCGCGCATGATCATCGGCTGCATTGGCGAAGAAAGGGCATACGATCAGGCGTTCAATCTCGCGTCGGACGAGTTGGTTTCCTACCCGGGAATCGTTGAAGCCCTGGGGAAAATCACTGGAAAAAAGATAGAGCCGGTGCTCATGCCGGTCGCGGAAATCGAACGCGCACGCATCCCGCTGCCCTTTCCGCTGGATGAGCATCTTATCTATAGCGGAGCGAAAATCCAGCGGCTGTTAAATATTGATTACACGCCGTTCAAGACCGGCATGCGCGAGGCGCTGAAGTATTATCTGGCGGTTCAGAAAAAATGCCAGGCGTCACCCGCCGGCTAGGGAACCGTCGTGTTTACACCCCGGCAGCGTCGGTTCTGACATGGTTGCGGATTTGATTCTACGTAACCTCCGGGCGGTCACCTTTGCACCGGAATGCGCTGCCCCGGAGCTGATTGCCATCAAGGGAAACAAGATCATATATGCGGGGACAAACGAGGCTCTAGGCCAGATGAAAGGTCCGCACACCAGGGAGCTGGACTGCGCGGGCGGGATCGTCATACCGGGTTTCAACGATGCGCACTGTCACCCGCTTGCCTTTGCCATCACGCTGAGATATGTCGATTGTTCTCCGGCGCAAGTGAGTTGCATTGCGGATATCCAGGCAGCGCTTCGGGACAAGGCCGGCGGGGTTCCGCGCGGCCAGTGGGTTCGGGGTGCAAATTACGATGCCGCGGCTCTCGCCGAAAAGCGGCCGCCGAATCGATGGGAACTGGACCAGGCCGTGCCCCACCTTCCGGTGGTGCTGGTGGAACGGTCGGGACAACAATGCGTGCTGAACAGCAGCGCCTTGGAGCGTTGCGGCATATCCGAGCGCGTTGCGGAGTCGGGCGCAAGCAAGTTGGGCCGTTATCCCGCGACCGGGAAGTTGGACGGTGTTGTCTCCGGGAACAACGAACTGGTTGCAAAGGCGATACCGCCTCTGAGCGAACAGGAGATCGATGCCGGCCTCAGGCTGGCCAGCGCGGAGTACCTGTCCCACGGCATCACGTCGGTCCAAGACACCAGCTGGTCTAACGGCTATCGGCATTGGGCAGCGATGAAAGGTTTCAAGGATCGGGGGGTGCTTGCGCCGCGGCTGACGCTGTTCGCCGGTTTCGATGCTGTTGAGGAATTCGTGCTCAGGGGGTTGAAGACCGGGAGCGGCGACGACCAGATGCGGCTGGGGGCCGCGAAGATCGCGCTGGATGAAAGCACCGGAAACCCCCGTCCGTCGCAGGAGGATCTTAATCGTGCGGCGCTCGAGGCCCATCTTGCCGGATTCCAATTGGCGTTCCATGTCAGCGACGTGTATGCGTTGGAAACTTCGATGCGGGCCTTGGAGTTTATCCGCAAGTGTTCGCCCGTTGAACCCATTCGACCGCGTTTCGAGCACTGTCCGGTGTGTCCTCCTGCGTTGCTGCCGGCGCTTGCGAAAAGCGGCGCAATAGTCGTTGCCCAGCCGAATCTGCTGTACACGACCGGCCCTCATTACCTGCAAGAGGTGACGCAAGAACAGTTAAAGTGGGTGTTCCCGTTCCGGTCGTTCCTGGAACATGGAATCAGCCTGGCATTCAGCTCGGATTCTCCCCTTACGCCATGTGACCCACTGCGGGCGATTCATACCGCGGTGACTCGGATGGTGGAAGGTGGTGCGATGCTTTCGATTGATGAAAGCATTTCGGTTGCGGACGCACTCAGGATGTATACGTATGCCGGCGCCTATGCGTCCCTCGAAGAACGGACGAAAGGTCGCATCGCAGTCGGCAAGCTTGCGGACCTGGCGGTGCTGAGCGGCGATCCGAGGCAGATGACTGCGGAAGAGCCGTTCGATGGCAAAGTGGTGGTTACGCTGATCGACGGGAAAGTGGCTTGGGAGAGTTGATCTTGCCGTGCAACTGAGCTTCCCGCTGAAGTGCAAAAGGCAATTCTGGCAGCCCTCTCGCGTGTTGGGGTGTCTCACCCAGGGTCGATTTGTTTTCCGTGCAGAAAGTACTCGACAACGCCAAGTACCATTACGTCATACTTTTGGCGCCATTGCTCAAGAAGTATCGGAAAGTGCTGATCTTGCTCTTCCTGTAGCCATACAGCCCGCAGCTGGCGCCCACCTCTCGAGCGGGTCTGGAAGCTGGCCCGTCGCATGGTGACGCACAACCCGCTTCTTTGGAATTCTTGGCAAAGTGCTCGTCGCGGTCGACGCTTGCTTTGACCGTTGGCAAAAATAAAACTCCGTGCTGCGTAGGCTATGCGGCATTATTTAAGACGCTATGTTTAAAAGCGCTGTTGCTCTTCAGAGTTGAATCCACCAGCATTGCGCACGATCGAATGTATCAGATCGATGGTCGATTTGACGCCGAGCTTGTTCATGATGCGTGCTCGATGGGCTTCGACGGTCTTGTGACTGATGCCCAGCATCCGGGCGATAACTTTGCTACTATCCCCGGCTACGACCATATTGAGGATTTCTCTTTCACGCTGCGATAGGCTTTCAAAACAGTCCCGATGTTTCGACTTTTCGGCCTGTTTGTCCATGAGATCCTTGCTCGACCGCAAAGCGGCGTTCACAGCGTCGACGAGATCCTGATTCCGATAAGGTTTCTGCAGGAAATCGATCGCCCCCCTCTTTGTCGCCTGGGCGCCCATCTGGGCGTCGCCATAGGCGGAGAGAAAAATGATCGGTAGCCGGAAGTTTTTCTCGATCAGCACATTCTGCAATTGAAGTCCGCTCATGCTCGGCATGCGGACATCGGTAATGAGGCACCCGTATGAACAGGAAACGTTAGCATCTAGAAACGCATCCGCCGACGGGTACGTCTGCACGTTGACTGAAATGGATTTGAGCAGCCACGTGAGCGAATGTCTGACCGACTCCTCGTCATCGGCGACGAATACAGTGGGAATATCGTTTTGCATACCTTGGCCTCCTCCTAGCGCTAGTGTCCGCTGTTTTTTCTGTCCGCGCCGTATTTTCGACGGGCTTTTCTTCCGGCTGCCGTTACTACGTCGGCAGTGTGAACTGAAACTTGGAACCTTGCTTGCCAACTTTCGAGAAAAAGAGTTTCCCTCCATGAGATTCAACGATCGACCGGCAGATCGTCAAGCCAACCCCCATCCCGTCCGGTTTGGTTGAAAAGTAGGGATCGAAAATCCGCTTGGCGTGGCCTTTCTCGACACCGCCGCCGTGATCCTGGACGAAGACCTTGAGCGTTCTCCCTTCGCCGGCAATTTTGCTGCCAACTATCAGGACACGTTCCAACTCCGGCAGATGGCTCATGGCTTCCATGCCGTTTTTCATCAAGTTGAATAGCACTTGCTGGATTTCCACCTTGCACATCGGCACCGGCGGAAGATTTGGCGTCAGTGCCAGATCGATCGCCACGCTGTGCCGATGAAACTCGAAAGTGAGGAGAGAAAGGGTATCACGAATCACCTCGGCAATGTCTTCCGGCACTTTCTCCGGTTGGTGCTTGCATACGAAGTTTCGCACGCGCACCAGTATCTCTCCCGCTTGCTCCAGATGCTTGATGGCCAGGCCGATGGAGTTGCCGATTTCCTCGTCGACGCCCACCACGCGATCAAGGCGTAGCCGGCATCCATGCAGGTAATTGAGTGCGGACACCAGCGGCTGCCCCATCTGATGAGCCAGCGTCATAGCCATTTGGGCCATGGAATTGATCCTGTCCAGCCTGGTAAGCTCAGCTTGCCTGAGCCGTTCGATCTCTTCGATATGCTTGCGGTAGGTGATGTCGGTAAATGCCACCACCACCAGCTGCTGATTCTGTATTGACCAGAGCGAAGAGTTGACGCTCACCCAGCGCAACTTGCCGCTCCTCTTTTCGCGTATTCCGACCTCGACGTTGTCGATAGAACCACGCTGGTAGTCGCGAATCAGCCCGGGAAATTTCTCTTTCGGAATGTCAGTCCCGTCTTGGAAGGAAAAACGTCTGGGAAGCTGCCGCCAGCCTGTTGGTGTCGAACCCGTGCAGCCGACCAGTTTGGCAAATACGTGGTTTGCTTCGAGAATCCTACCTTCGCCGTCAGAGATGGAAATCCCGATCGGCAACATGTGAAACAGCTTATGGTATTTCTGCTGGCTTTCGTTGGCGACCTCTTCGGCCCTTTTTCGCGTTGCTACTTCCTGATTCAGGTTATTGACCTGCTTGCACAACTCGATAGTCCGTTGCTGCACCATTAGCTCCAGTTTCTCGACATTCCCCTTCAACTCCTCCTCGACGCGCTTGTGCTCAGAGATGTCTTGCACGACCCAGATTGTTCCGAGGCGAAGATTGGATGGATCGAGAGGTTTTCCCGTCACGAGGCACCAGAGCATCGTCCCATCCCGGCGTATCATTGGACGTTCATCCTTATAGTAGAGATTCTTTTCGAAGAAATGACCGTATTTCTCGCCGATGTATCGGAACATTTCCTCGCTTGGATAAAGCAGTCGAAGCGACTTATTCTGGAGTTCTCCAGGCCCGTAGCCGAACAATTCCTCAAGGCGTCTGTTGCAGCGGATGAACGTCCTTTCACGCACGCAGCAGATACCGATCGGGGCGCTATGGAAAATGAATTCGTGCTCAATAGCGGGGTCGCCGATCGGCGACTTTCTGGTCTTGATTCGGTCATCTAACGATTTGCTATTCATGGCGGCTGATCACCTTCCGTCGCGTGCTGCGCGTGGTCACGCAAGCGCATTCGCCACATCGGATTGCTCGATACATAGGTTGACTAAGAAATTGAAAACATCGAGTTTATCCGGACACCCCCCGCCAACGCAGTAAAGATAAGTACGGATCGTTCGGATCGTTCCGCTATCGGGGATGGTGCAATCGCATGTATGGTTTGCTGTATGGTTTGCCGACGTACTCTTTGCCATTAAGGTGTTGCGGCAAACAGCGAACCGGCGTTGGGGCGCTGACGGAAAGTACCACCGAAGGGCGGCGAGCGACACAGGGGTATTCCTTAAAGGTTAGGTAATCGCACCAATTGTTGCATCAAGACATCAAGTTTAAATTATAGCTATGGGTATGCATTTTCGGGTGTCCCGAATTTTTCGAAAAGGAAACACTGGTATGGGGACGTTCCATGTCTGACAAGAAAGGCCAGAAGAAAGAGGAGAAGGTTGATATTACGTTCTTTCATCCGGATCTGCTGGGGACCGCGGCCGACGAAGTGGCGCCTTACCCTTACCTGAAAGGCTATCGCTGCAAGCGCTGTGAGCAGCTAGATTTTCCGAAGCCGAGCCTTTGCCACAACTGCTGGGGCGAGGAGTTTGACGTCGTGCCGTTGAGTACCAGAGGGAGGCTCTACAGCGTCACCGACATCTATATCGGCCAGGCCGGTATGCAGACACCCTATGTATTCGGCTATGTCGATCTGCCGGAAAATCTGCGCATTTTCGCGCAGATGGACGGCGAGCCCGGATCTTTCAAGTGCGACGACGAGGTCGAACTGACGATCGGCACGATCCGGCACAACCGGCAGGGATTGCCGATCAAGAGCTACAAATTCCGCAAGGTATGGGAATAACTTGGTGATATTCAATGAAATTAATGCGTGACGTTTATATTGCCGGTGTCGGCGAAACCAGATTCGGCAAGCACGGGGTCGACTACGACGTGCTGGGGCGGGAGGCGGCCCTGCAGGCGCTGCGCGGGTCCAATATTGATCGTCCGGATGTCATCCAGAGCGCCTACGTGGGCAACGGCATGAACGGCATCGTCACCGGTCAGACGGTGTTCAAGGACCTGGGAATGTGCGGGCGTCTGCCGATCATCAACGTCGAGAGTGCCTGCTCTTCGGGCGGGATGGCAGTGTATTCGGCCATCCGGGACGTGGCCGCCGGGATGACCGATATTTCCATCGGCGTCGGCTGCGAGAACCACTCGCTGCACATGCAGACGGGGACGGCGTTCTCGCCGGCCATGTCCGACATCGAGGGCGTGCAGGGTGCGGTGATGACCGGCAAGTACGCGCTGCGGGCGAACCGCTACATGTACGAAACCGGTGCGACGATAGAAGATCTGGCCGGCATCACGGTGAAGAACCGGCGCCACGCGGCGAACAACCCGCATGCCTGGTTCCGCGGCCAGATCACCGTCGAGGAAGTGGTGAACTCGCGCATGGTCGCCTACCCGCTCACGCTGCAGCAGTGCTGCGGCATTGCCGACGGTGCCGGCGCGGTGGTGGTCTGCTCCGCGGACATGGTCAAGAAGCTGGGCATCGACAAGCCTGTCAGGGTGGCGGGAGCTGCGGTGCAGTCGGGCCCCTATCACAACCGGCCGCGGGACATCACTGCCGACGACATCACAGAGGCGTGCGCGCATCAGTTGTACGAAGAGTCGGGTATCGGGCCGCGCGAGGTCGATATCGTCGAGTTGCACGATGCCTTCACCATCTCCGAGCTGCTCTATTACGAAAGCCTCGGCCTGTGCGGCAAGGGCGAAGGGCTCAAATTCCTGCGTGACGGCAACGCCACCCATGGTGGCCAGTGCGTCGTCAGTCCGCGCGGTGGAATGCTGTCCTACGGACATCCGATGGGTGGCTCCGGGGCGGCGCAGATCGCGGCCTGCGTCAAGCAAATGCGTGGCCAGTGCGACGGCTACCAAGTGGATCCTATCCCGCGGATCGCCATGACGCACGTGACTGGCGGCGGGCTTTCGGGGACCGAGCATGCGGCGTGCACCATGCACATGCTGGTCAGCCAGTGGTGACAGCGATGATGATGGCAAACCCCGACAAGAGGACGTGATGATGAAGGCAAGTGTAAAGGATAGGGTGGCGCTGATTGTCGGCGCGACGGATGAAATCGGCGAGGCAGTGGCCCGTCGACTCGCGGCTCAGGGGGCAAGACTCGCGCTTTGCGACCGCGGGGGCGAGCGACTGCAGGCCCTGACCGAGGAAATAACAAAGGGCGGCGGCGTGGCGGCGGCGTTTGACGTGAATCCGTGCGACCCCGACACGATAGTCTCCGGTGTCGGTCGCGTTCTCGCGCATTACGGGACGATCGGTATCCTGGTCAATAAGGCGTTGGAGCCCGAGGATGGGGTTCTGGGTGCGCTTGCGCCGGAAGACTTCCATGCAGGCATTAGCGGTGCGCTTGGCTCGGCATTTCATTTCCTGCGCACGGTTGTTCCGGCCATGCAGGAAAACAGCTATGGCAGGGTCGTGAACATCAGCAGCCTGGCGTACCTGGGACTGCCGGGGAAGGCCGGGGTGGCGATGGCGCAGGGTGGTCTGTTCGGGTTGACCCGGTCGATTGCCCTGGAAGCGGCGCGCCACAACGTCACCGTGAACGGCATTGTCAAAGGCGATATCCGGACAGCGGCGTTGGACCAGGAGGAATGCGACAGGCTGGCCAACGGTGTCCCGGTCAAGCGGCTTGGTGCGCCGGCAGACGTCGCCAACGCCGTGGGATTTTTCGCATCGGATTCCGCCAAGTACATCACCGGCCAGACCTTCTTTGTCTGCGGCGGCAAGAGTGCCTACTTTTCAATGTCTATCTAGAAAAAACGGATCGGGAATCTCACATGGGAATGGAGAACAAGGTAGCGCTGATCACCGGCTCCGCCAGTGGCATGGGTCGGCAGACTGCGCAACGCATGGCCGAGGCAGGGGCGGCTGTGGTCATCAACGATATCGACCCGGAGAAGGTGCAGAGCACGGTTGGCTATTTCAGGAAGCAGGGATGGCGCGCGTTGGGTGTGGTTGCCGACGTCAGCAGCCGGGATGCGGTGGTGGAAATGGTGCAGGCGGCGGTCGCCGAATTCGGTCGCGTCGACATTCTGGTGAATAACGCTGGATTGGAACGGGCGGGGCCGCTGCGCAAGCTCACCGAGGCCGACTGGGACCTTACCGTCGACGTCAATCTCAAGGGAGCGTTTCTGTGTGCGCAGGCGGTGCACGGCCTGATGGTGGAGAACAAGCATGGCCGCATCATCAATATTGCTTCGCGCGCCTGGCTTGGCGGCCCGGGACAGACGCCCTATTCGTCGGCCAAGGCGGGGGTCGTCGGATTGACCCGGGCGCTAGCGCTCGAACTTGGCAAGAGCGGCATCACCAGCAACTGCATCGCCCCGGGGTTGATTCACACACCGATGTGGGATGAGTTGCCGGAGAAGGACAAGACGTATCTGCTTTCCAAACAGCCCATCGGCAAGCTTGGTGAAGTTGACGATATCGCCAATGCGGTTCTGTTTCTCGCCGACCCCGACGCCGGCTTCATCAATGGTCAGGTGCTCTACGTGTGCGGTGGCAGGAGCTTGTTCGCGGGCTAGCCCGGCGCGCATGTCTGCAATCGGAGAAATATTGCGATGGCACAGAACTATTTTTCCAAGCTCAGAATCCTGGATTTCACGGGCGAACTTGGACCGTACACGGCGAAAATGTACGCCGGCCTCGGCGCCGATGTCGTCCATCTGGAGCCACCCACGGGCGACCCGTTGCGGCGCGTCGGCCCTTTCCACCGCAACACGCCGGGGCCGGAGGCAAGCCTGCCGTATCTATATTTCAACAGCGGCAAGCGTGGCCTGGTGCTTGATCTCGGCCAGGAATCGGGGCGAGAAGTGTTTCTTGGTCTCTGCGCGCGTGCCGACCTGCTGGTCGAGAGTTGCGTGCCCGGTTACCTGGATGGGCTCGGTCTCTCGTACGAAACGTTGAGCCGGGACAACGCGAAGCTCGTCCAGACCTCGATCACGCCGTTTGGCCGCACGGGCCCGCTGGCGGCGCAGCCGGCCTGCGATCTCACCTGCTCGGCGCTGAGCGGGTATCTCTACCTGGCGGGAGTGGACCACGAGAAGCCGGTGAGGGCTCCCGACAACCAGGCGTACCGCATGGCCGAGGCCTATGCGGGCGTGGGCAGCGCCATCGCCCTGTTGAGCGCGCAGCGCACGGGACGCGGGCAAGTGGTCGACGTGGCGTGCATCGAGGCAGCGGCAATGGCGCTGGAAAACGCCGCCCAGTTCTGGGATCTGGAAGGAAAGATCCGCCGCGGGCGCGGCCGCGAGGCGGGCGCGGGGACCATCCATCCCTGCGCCGACGGCTACGTTGTGGTGGTGGCGATCATGGGCAAGAACAAGGTGATGTGGGAGCCGTTCGTCGAATGGATGCGCGAGGAAGGCGTTGAGGAGTGGGCGGTGTTTGACGACGACAAGTGGATCGACTCGGCATACCGGTCGTCCGAGGAGGGCTACCGCACATTCTGCCGCATCTTCGAGAGCTACGCGGCGAAGCACGACAAGCGGCATCTGTACGAGACCGGGCAGCGCTACAGGGTGGCGGTAACGCCGGTCAACAACGGGCGGGATCTCCTTGAGAATCCGCAACTGCGCCACCGAGACTTCTGGCAGACAGTGCACAACGAGGCGATGGGGGGCGACGTAGTCTATCCGGGTGCACCCTATGAATTCGGCGAGCTGCGCTGGCGCTTCGGCCGGAGCGCGCCGCGCTTCGGGGAGCATACGGCGCAGATCCTGGGCGAGTTCGGTTATTCAGGCGGCGAGATCGGCGACCTGGTCAAGGCGGGAGCGGTGTATGTCGAACAGCGTTGAACGATCTCTCGAGGGTATCGTCGTTTGCGATTTCTCATGGGTTGGCGCCGGGCCGATCGCCACTGCCGTGCTGGCGCAATGCGGCGCCGAAGTGATCAAGATCGAAAGCGTCAAGCGCCCGGACATCCTGCGCAAGGGAGAACCCTTCAAGGATGGCATCGGCACGGGCATGGACCGCAGCGGCTACTTTGCCAACCGCAACGCCAACAAGAAGGACATCGCCCTCAATATGAACCACCCTCTGGCGCGCGAGGTGGCGGTGCGGCTGATCGAGAAGAGCGATATCGTCATCAACAATTTCCGTGTCGGACAGATGGAGAAGTGGAACCTGGGGTGGGAGGACGTGAAGCGGATCAATCCGAGGATCATCTACGTCACCATGAGCCTGCAGGGCGACAGCGGCCCGCACAGCCAGTACATGGGGTTCGGCGTCAACCTGAACGCTCTGTGCGGCCTCACCGCGCAGGCTGCCTTCTCCGGCAAGGAGCCGTTCGGCACCGGCACCAACTACACCGATCATGTCATGGTACCGACGCACACGCTGTTCGGCATCATGGCTGCACTGCTCGAACGCGAGGTGACCGGCTGCGGCCAGGCCGTTGCCATTTCGCAGCTCGAATCGGCAATCAACATGGTACCGATCGCGGCCATGGCTTACGCTGCCAACGGCGACATATTGCCGCCCCTGGGCTACGGCGATCCGCAGCAGGGGGTGCCGCACGGTATTTATCGCACGCTCGGCTATCGGAGGTGGATCGCCATCGGCGTCTTTTCTGACGTGGAATGGAACGCATTGAAGGCGGTCATGGGTAATCCGTCGTGGGCGGAAGATGAGCGTTTTGTCACAGCGAAGTCGAGGCGCCGTCACGAGGAGGAACTCAACACCCGCATCGAGGCGTGGACCGCCGGCCAGTATTCCGACTGGCTGATGAACGAGCTGCTGCAGCACGGCGTGCGGGCGGGCGGGGTCAGGGATGCCCGCGAAGTGGTCGAGGACGAACACCTCAGGCGAAGGGGCTTCTGGGCGTACCTGGACCACCCGGAGATGGGCGTCACGCTCTATAACCGCGCGCCGATCGTGTTTTCGGAAACCCCGTTGATCATGGAGACACCTGCACCTTCGATCGGCCAGCACACCAAGGAGGTGCTGACGGGCATGCTGGGGTATTCCGCTGAGGAGGTGGAGCAGCTAACCCGGGAGGATGTCCTGGTGTAAGCACAAAATTCACGGCTGCCCGCGTGAGCGTCACGCCGCGCCATGCATCTAACGCAGGAGTGTCAAGCGATGACGACCGAAAAACATACAACATACCCCCCCGGCGGGTTAGTAACGCACCAGCGTTATGTCTGCCTGGAATGCGGGGTGACAGTAGAGGTGGGCGAATACCATCCGAACGCAGCTTGCCTGATGGTCATGGGATGCCGCGACAGTGCGACCATCCATGAGGCGCTGATTGGCGTGTTCGAGGACGGGGTGAGAGCGGCAGCCAATAAATGCCGCTGCAGCGGCGAGGAGAATCTCGCCGCCAAGATCGAGGACATGCTGCGCTGCGATCATGATTAGGGTCAGGTTCGCTTTCGCTGGATTTCAAGAAACGCAAAATGAAAGGTGAAGAATGGATTTTTCGTTATCGCAGGAACAAATGATGCTCAAGGAGGTGGCGCGCCGGTTCACGGCGACGGAATTACTGCCTCTGGACAAGATGCTGCTCGAACGCGAGATGCGCATGTGGACCGACGGGCTCGCCTTGTTGCCCGAGGAGGATTCGGCACGGCTGCTGCGCCAGTCGCGGGAGCTCGGCTTCTGGGGGATCGAGGTCGACGAGAAGTTCGGCGGGCAGGGTCTGGGCATGTTCGCCAAGACCCTGGTGGTGGAGGAGATGTCGAAGTCGCTGGCGGCATTTTCACACCACGGCTTCGCGCTGCCGCCCGATGCCCCGAACCTGTACTACCTGAATGAATGTTGCGTCGGTGAACAGCGGGAGAAGTACCTGCTCCCATACTGCAACGGCGAAATCGATTCGGCCATGGCGGCGACCGAGCCGGGGGCCGGGTCGGACGTGAGTGGACTGACGACGACGGCCGAGCGCAGGACCGGCAAGTGGGTGATCAACGGTTCGAAAATCTTCATCAGCAAGTGCGACAAGGAAAAGCTGTTCTTCATCCTGATCGCGGTTACCGACCGGGATGCTCCACCGAAGAAGCGCTTTACCGCATTCCTGCTCGATAAGCATACCCCAGGGCTGAAAATAGGCGCGGAGATTCCGGTGATCGGCGCAATGCCGACCTGGTCGCTGTATCTCGACAATGTCGAGCTTGGCGACGAGGCGGTATTGGGGGAGGCGGGCAGCGCCTTCGTTCCGCTGCAGAACCGTTTCGGCGTGCGGCGCATCGAGTTGGCCGCGCACTGCACCGGCATGGCCGAGCGGCTTATCCAGATGATGATCGACCAGGCCAATCTTCGGCGCACCTTCGGCGAGCTTCTGGCGGAGCGGCAGACAGTGCAGAACTGGATCGCCGACTCGACCATGGAATTGGAAAGCGTACGCTTGCAGCTGTACTACGCCGCCTGGAAGTCCGATCAGGGACACAAGGACCTGCGCACCGAGGCGGCAGGGCTCAAGGTGACGGCCACCGAGATGCTGACCCGCGTCGCGGACCGTGCCATCCAGTTGCATGGGGGCTTGGGACTGTCGCGGGAACTCGGCATCGAGTATGTGGCGCGCATGGCGAGGATTTGGCGGATCATCGAGGGCCCGTCGGAAATCCATCGGGTGTCGATCGCCAAGAAACTGCTCAAGGATGGCAGACCCTATGACCCGTTTATCGTCGCCGGCGCTTGAAGCGGCTAACCCCAGGAAAAGTGGAGAAACGAGATGCCTGTCGATTTCGAAGTAAAAAACCACGTCGCGTACGTCACGCTCAACCGTCCGGAGGCGATGAACGCGCTCGATCCGGAATCCATCGCGGAACTGAACCGGATTTGGCAGGAAGTCGGCAGCGACCCAGCGATCCATGTGTCGGTGCTGACAGGGGCGGGGGAAAAGTCCTTCTGCACCGGCTCCGACATGAAAAAGGCGCCGCCGCAGTCCGAGTGCATGGCGTCGATTTACTTCCGGGAAGGGCAACCGATTCTCCCTGCGATGAAGATGTGGAAACCGATCATCGCCGCGATCAACGGCTTCGCGGTCGGCGGCGGGCTCGAGATCGCACTCGCCTGCGACCTGCGCATCGCCAGCAGCAACGCCAAGTTCGGTTTGACGGAAGTGAAGGTGGCGAGCCTGGCGGGGCTGAACGGAACGCAGATGTTGCCGCGGGTCATGCCGCAGGCGATCGCCATGAAGATGCTGCTGACCGGGGAACTTATCACTGCGGACGAGGCGCTGCGCTACGGCTTGGTGAGCGACGTGGTGACACGGGAGGAGTTGATGGCGCTCGCCACCAATTACGCGGAGAAGATCGCCAACGCCGCGCCACTCAGCGTGCAGGCGGCCAAACTGGCCGCCGTGCTCGGGCAGGACATGCCTCTCGAGCACGGCATCCTGTTTTCACACCTGCTTTGGGGCATCCTGCGCGATACGGAAGACCGCAAGGAAGGCTTCAAGGCGTTCGCCGAAAGGCGCAGCCCGTCGTACTGCGGCAAGTGAGCGACGGAGACCGGGAAATGAAACTGGAGCAGATGCTTTTGGATTTTCAGGACGACTCCCTGCGCACCCGCAAGCCCCGCCAGGCGGGTATCACCATGGTGCTTGTGATGGACGTCGCCAATCAGGGACCGCGCTTTATCGAGCCGTTCCAGTAATTGGTGGACCGCATCAAGCTGCTCGACACCTTGTGGCATAACGACGTTCGCATCGTCGAGCGCGCCATCGCCGCCTATCGCGAGATGGGCAGCAATGCAGCGCTTGGCGGCACGCAGTTCGAGATCGCCAAGGCGCAAGGCAAGATGCAGCAGTACCTGGACTTGCTCAAGCGGCTGGGCGTGAACGAGGTCGAAGTGGAAAACCACGCGAGCGGCGCGACGCTCGAGCAGACTCGCCACGAGATCAAGATGATGAAGAATCTCGGATTCAAGGTCGTGGCCGAGATGGGCAAGAAATGAGCATGGAAAGGTCCCACCTTCATCGAGAAGCAGGGCTTGTTGGAAATCTGAGCGCGCATCACTGATGTGACCATAAAACGTCGAAGATGAGGACCAATTAGGAACAGATCCGGCGTTTCGCCCGGGCCGGGGGCGGCGAAACCTTGCGTGCAACTGCGTTGTTTTTTGGGCGTGCCCGGTCTGATCAACGCGCCTGCGGGCGTGCGCAGCAGCGCCAACGGGTCACCAGACTTCGCCAGTTCGTCCAGGCGCCAGACTGCGGTCTGGTTTGGGCTGGGCTTTCCTGCTGGGCGGGCTCGGCTCGGGACGGCGCCGGACGGGATTTGTCGCCGAGCGCGCAATCGAGCAGGGGCAGACAGAAGGCGAATAGCAGAATTCGTCCGGTGCGCCTTGCCGCGTTGGTGAGCGGATCCGGCTGGCGGCGGCTCGCCCCGGGCATTGGCTAATCGCCGCCACCGGCGGCTGACGCCGAGCCGGTCTGCGGCGATTGGTTTCGGCGGCCCGCTATCGCCGTGTCGCCAGCACCGACTTTTCCGGCAAGCTACAAATTCGCCATCCGCGCCAGTGCTTTGTGCACAGCAAGGTCGGGCAGCGGGCTTGCGGCGGCGGCCATGTTGTCTTCCAGATGCGCGATGCGGCGGGTCGCCGGGATCACGCAAGTCACGGCCGGATGCGCCAGTATCCAGCGCAGAAACACTTGCGCCCAGGATCGACAGCCGTAGTCTGCGGCGGCGGCTGGCAGCGGCTTGCCCTTGATCGCGCCAAATAATGCACCCTCGGCAAAAGGGCGATTGACAATCACCGCGACGCTGCGTTCGCCTGCCAGCGGCAGCAGGCGGCGGGCTGCTTCGGGCTCGGCCAGCGAATAATTGATCTGAAGAAAATCCAGCGGCTCGGCGCGCAGGATGTCTTCGACCTCGGCGTGGGCGCCGGCGTGGTAGTGGGTGATGCCCAGATGACGGATGCGCCCCTCGGCTTTCCAGGCGCGCAGCACGGGCAGGCGCTGCTTCCAGTCGGTGAGGTTATGCACCTGCATCAGTTCGATTTGCGGGCTGCGCAGGGATGCTTCCATCTGCGCGACGCCTGCCGCTCGACCGCGGGTCCACCGCTTGGTGGCCAGGAACAATCGCTCGCGCAATTTTCGCTCGGTGACAAGATCGCCAAGTACCGCCTCGGCGCTGCCGTACATCGGGCTGCTGTCGACCAGCTCGCCGCCGAGTTCGACAAAGCGCGCGAGCAGTCGGCCCAGGTTGTCGTACGCGGCGCGATCGCCGCCGACATCGAAGGTCTGCCAGGTGCCGAGGCCAACCACCGCCAGCGGCTTTCCGCTGGATGGGATCACGCGGGTCGCGGGTGAGCTCATGACAAACGCTTGCTTGGCGAACACAGGCAGGGCCGACAGGGCCAGCGAGCTGGCGAGAAAGCGTCGGCGGGTGGGCATTGCTTGGTTACTGCCGGTCTGGGAAACAAGGCAAGAAACTCATTGCGCTGGCCAGCAATCCGCCGCGGGCTTACATCACGTCGGCCATTGCCTCGGCCACATAATTGACGTTCGCCGAGTTCAATCCGGCCACGCACATACGGCCCGAGCGCACCAGATACACCCCATGCTTGTCGCGCAACGTATCGACTTGCTCGGGTGTCAGCCCGGTGTAGCTGAACATGCCCTGCTGCTTGAGGACGTAGCTGAAATCGCGCCCCGGACAGCGCGCCGAAATCACTTCGTGCAGACTCTTGCGCATGGCCTTGATGCGCTCGCGCATGCGCGCTACCTCGCCATCCCATTCGGCGCTGAGTGCGGCATCGCTCAGGATGCGTGACACCACCTGGCCGGCGTGGTTGGGCGGGCTTGAGTAGTTGCGGCGCACCGTGAACTTGAGCTGGCCCAGTACCCGCTCCGCTTGCGCTGCATCCGGGCAAACCACCGAGAGACCGCCACAGCGCTCGCCGTAGAGCGACAGGTTCTTGGAAAAGGAGTTGGCGAGGAAGTAATTACCGCCGGCATCGGCATAGCTGCGCACTACCCAGGCGTCTTCGTCCATGCCTTCGCCAAAGCCCTGGTAGGCCATGTCGAAAAACGGGATCAGGCCCTTTTTCAGCAACACCGGGAACAGTTGTTCCCACTGCGCCTGCGACAAATCCACGCCGGTCGGGTTGTGGCAGCAGGGATGCAGCAGGACAATGCTGCGCTCGGGCAGCGCAGCAATATTTTCGAGCATCTGTTCGAACACAATGCCGCCGGTTTTCGGGTCGTAGTAGGGATAGTCGCTAACGTCGAAGCCGGCGCCCTCGAATATCGAGCGATGATTGTCCCAGGTCGGGTCGCTGACCCAGACAGCGGATTCGGGAAAGTAGCGCTTGAGCAAATCGGCACCGACTTTCAGCGCGCCCGAGCCGCCGATGGTCTGGATGGTGGCGATACGCTTGGCGGTGACCGCTTCGCGTTCGGCGCCGAACACCAGTGTCTGTACGCGCTCGCGATAGGTGGCAAGGCCTTCCATCGGCAGGTAGGAACGGGTCAGTCCTTCCGCTGCCAGTCCCACTTCGGTGCGCTTGACCAGATCGAGCAGGGGGATGCGGCCATCCTCGTCGTAGTAAAGGCCGATGCTCAGGTTCACCTTGTTCGAGCGTGGGTCCTTCAAAAAGGTTTCCACCAGCGAGAGGATGGGATCGCCGGCATAGAGGTCGAGGTGATTGAACATGGGACAGGCTCCGAAAGGCAGAATGGGCGTGGCGGCGTGGCCGCGAACGGCCCTGCCAGGCTGTTGAAATTCACCCGAACTATTCCAATCTGGACAAATTGAGTAGTTGCTCCAATGCGAAACGCGACTGAAATCGAGGAATTGCCCGCGTCGCAGTCGTGCAATGCAGTGTCCTCTCGCCTTTCTGCCACATCATTGGGGCGCTCCTTGCGGTACCGCGAACAGTATTCGGGCCATTCTTGTGAGGTTGCTGGCGGCCATGGTGAGCTTGAACTGCTGATCGACCCGCTGCAATCCACGAAAGACCGTTTGCCGGATCCGCCCCACGGTCTTGCCCCAACCGAAGTGTTCTTCGATGTGCTTGCGGATGATCTGGCTCAAACGGTAGTCCGCGTGCCGGGTCGTGCGCGCATCGATTCCGCTCCCTCTCCACCGCCGCTCGTTTTGCGCAACATGGGGCGGCACCTTGCGTTCCCGGCACGCCGCGACAAAGTCGGCCGTGTCATAGGCCTTGTCGGCCCCCACCGTCTTGGACTGGCTCCCCGGCACGCAGTCGAGCATCGCCAGCGCCGCCTTGCGCTCGCCCGTACCGTTGGCATGGGTGACCACCGCGCCGACCACCAGGCCGCTGCGGTTCTCCATCAGCGCATGCCCTTGATAACAGAGCGTCGATGCGGTATTGTGGCTCTTCCGATACAGGCGGGCATCGAGATCGGTCTGGCTTTCATGAGTATCGTTGCTGCGCGGCTTGCCCTTCCAGTCGGCCTGGGCGTTGCGGCCACCGTCCGAAGGCGTCTGGTCGTTCGAGCCATCTTTCGGACGGAAGATCATCTGGCTGGCCCACACCTGAATCAGCGTGCCATCGACGGAGAAATGCTCCTTGGAGAGCAAGCCCCTCTGGTCGGCCACGGCCATCACTTCGGCGAAGAACGTCTCGACCACGTCGTTCGCCAGCAAGCGATCACGGTTCTTCGAGAACACCGAGTGATCCCAGGTGGCGTCGTCGAGACCCAATCCGACGAACCAGTGAAACAACAGGTTGTAGCGCATCTGTTCCATCAGCTGCCGCTCGGAACGGATCGAGTAAAATACTTGCAGCAACAGCGCCCGCACCAGTTTCTCGGACGCAATCGATTCGCGTTCGGTATCCGCATAGATCGCGTTGAACAGCCCGTTGAGACGCCCCGGCGCGTCATTGACCAGCACCTGAATGGCGCGCAACGGATGTTCCTGCGGCATAAAGTCGTCAAGTTTCGCCACCGCGAGGAGGCTTTCCTGCATGACATCCGATCCACGCATCCCGATTACTCCATCGACTCCATGAACACTATATCTATAACGCATACCCCGCGGTTTCGATGACACGAAATCGAACTTCAACGGCATGTTAAGGCTGCAATGGCACAAGTGATGGCTTTGCAAGGAAAAGTAACGACTATTCCCGACGGTGTGGTAGCAATTCCCGAATTCGATCGCATCGAACCGAAAGCGGGTAATGGTGATCGCCTGAGTGCTGAGGTGATAGGCATTATGGAAGCCGCCATTTGCGACGGGGCAGCTGCCGCCACCTTTGCCGAAGCGTTGGAAATCGGATATCGTGCCTTCGCTCGCAGTGCGTGCACCCTGGCCACAAGAGAAGGCATCGCGGCATTTCAGGAGAAGCGGAAAGCCGATTTCACCAAGACGCCCTGAGTGTCGCGCATTGCGACAACGGAGACGGCCCGAAGCGCAGCATTGTTGCCAATGGAGCGGGTCTGCTTCAGACTCGCAGGGGCCGGTGTTTGCTCTTGATTTGCGATCCAGCCGGAGCCGATTTTATGACGTTGAATTGTTTTCTGCCCTTGGCGGTGAGAAAAGGTTCTATCAACAGATCTTCGCCCACAGCGACAAATTCTGTTGCCGTAAAGTCCTTACTCAGCGCCCAATGCTTTAGTGCCCATGTGTGACCAAACATCACATACTGGTAGGCCATGATCTTCACGTCAAGAGGCCTCATCAGGCCTTCCGCAATGCACGCCTCCAAGCACTGGCGGATTTCCTCAACAATCTCCGACTCGACTGCTTTGATCTGTTGGCGTTGCTCCGGCATGAGATCTGTCGTTGAGCGGTACGCCAGTATCACTTCTTGAGTGTGTTGTTGCGCCAGGGAGCAATTGATAGATAGTATTCTTCTAAGGGCAGCCAGCGGGCCCAGTGTTCCGAGAAGATCAAGGACGTTCTCCTTTTTGTATTTCTCAAGCACGGCACGGAGGGCGCAGAAGAGTACGTCGTTCTTGTCCTTGAAGTAGCGATAGATCAACCCCTTCCCAACGCCAATCTTGTTCGAAATATCTTCAATAGTGGTTTGGAAGTAACCCCGCTCTGAGAACAGCGCAACCGACGTAATCTCAATCTGCTCCCTTCTTTTTTCGAGTAGGGATTTCGTAGATTGTTCAGGTTGATCGATGCTAATTGAGGCTGATCTCTGCATTTCTCGGTTTCCGTGTATGTTTGAGGACACAGTGCGACGTCAAGTGCTATCGGGCTCCAATCATATCAAGAAGTCCGTCGTGACATTTTTGCAGCATCGATACTGGTCTTGAAGCATGCTGCAATTAGTCCGGCAGGCTACCTTTCAAACTATTCCGGAGTGCCATCTTCTTTTTTCGTCGAGCGAGGGCGGACATATACGTCATAATGTATCAAGCCCGGTTTTTCATCCATCAATGGTTCGTAGCAGATTCCGCAGCTATTGGGCTCGACCTGATGTTCGATCACTTCTACCTCATATCCGATCCGTAGATATTCGGCTACCAGCTCAGATACGCGGGGCTCTGCAGCGGTGGTACGGCGACTGTACCCTTGGAGCAGCAATCCGGGTTTAGGACCGGACTCAATAGTCTTGAAAAATACCATTTTCGACATTGGAAGCTTCCTTAAGGCGTTAAGCAAGAATAACTTGAACAATTCATTTGTCGTGTAATCCCTCAGCGTACGATGTTATGAGCGGCAAAAACAAAAAAAAGTTCATGTTGTTATTTCTCGACTCCTAAGTGTTGGTGATTTGACGGGAGCTTGTGGCTAGGCACTACGCCGGTAGATTTATTGTTACGGAGCTTTCAACTAGTCAATTCATATCATACGGAGGTGCTTGAGTTCGTCTAAAGGTTATCCCAACGTGGGCCTTTTGATACGTCCGTTCCGCGCAATATGCCCAATCACTGAATTGAACACATTGCCCCTCATGCAAGTGATGATTGCTTCTGTTTCGTCACGCATCTGAGATTCCAATGTTTGGCCGCGATCCATATTGATGAGCCTCTTTGTCTCCGCAATGGTAAGCGTGTCGTTGGCCGCGATTCGTTTGGCTATGCGCAATGTTTCGCTCTTCAGTTGGTCATCGGGAACTACCCAGTTAACCATGCCCCATTCAAAGGCTTGTTGAGCCGAAATGTGATCTTCATATAGAAATGCTTGGATGCAGCGTTTGGTCCCGATCGCCCTCGGAAGACTGATCGTGGCTCCCATATCGGGCGATAGGCCGAGACGGTTGTAAGCAGGCGAAAATCGCGTGCTATTGGCGGCAATGCACAAGTCGCCGTGCAATACCAGCGACATGCCGCCACCAGCTATCGATCCATGGATGCTCATAATCACAATCTTACCCATTCGACGAAGGCAGCTTACGAACTCCCCCAATTCGTGAAGAATTGCCCGCACGGGAGAAGCAATTTCGTTGAGATTTTCGACAAACATCTGAAGATCCGCTCCGGCGCAAAACGCCGGGCCATTTCCCCTGATTATCAAAACGCGGATGTCCTGGCGAGACTCTACATTTGATCCAAGACGTCTCAGGTCGCCAGCGAGTGCCAAGTCGAATGCGTTTAAGGAACTTGGTCTATTCAGCGTGATGGTGGCAATTCCCTCTTCTACAGAGAAAATTACCGAGTCAGGCGAGGAAATTGAATTCATGGTTTCGACAATCAAGTCAAGGAATCTCGCTTTGGCTACGTTTTGGAAATCTGCAGTAATCCGTGCGGTTCGCTCAGCTTTTTGAAACAAACTGACCGGTCAGTCCATTCGGTGAGTGTATGTGTATGATGATCGCCAGTCAAGTTCGATATTGTTCCGAGTTGATGCACAAGAGCGGCTTCACCCGGTGCGAGATAACACGGCATAAAAAAAGGCCCAAACGGCTCCTTCGGTAGGTTCAACGAAGGCAAGATCGAAAATTCTTAAATCCCCTGCTGCTTATGTTGACTTCCAGCAGAATGGGCCGTATTATTCACAAACGGACTGACCAGTCAGTCCGTTTCTTTGAACGATACGGAGATATAAATATGTCTGCGACAACCTCACAGCAACACGATGGCACGCAAGGCGAGCACGAGATTCTCGGGCGTGGAGCAAGGGAGTCGGCGCGCCTGACGCGTAAATGGTTTTCTGGATTGACTGAAGCGGCGCGGCACGGAAAGGGCGCTGCCTACGTGTTTGTGATGGGCAATATGAACGAGGTTCTGCGGACCTTCGACATGCCAATTGTTTTTCCCGAGATCACTGCTTTGCAAATGGCCGTTCGTGGAACGGCAGAAGAATATTTGAAAGAGTCAGAAGATTACGGCTATTCGCCGGATATCTGTGGCTATCTCAAGGCCGACATCGCGATGCACCTTAGAGGTGGCGAACATCCGATGGGGCTAATTCCGAAGCCGTCAATTGTCGTTACCACGAACGCCTGCAATACCTATTTCAAATGGGCTGAAATTTGGGAGCGCCTTCATGGTGCACCGATCGTAACCATTGACGTTCCGAATGAAAGAGCGCGTAACACGATAAGCCTGCCTGGAAAGAAAGACTACAAGTTCGAACTCGCATTTGTGACGACCCAAATAAAGGAGCTGATCGCCGAGTGCGAGCGGGTAACCGGTATCAAATTCGATATCGACAAATTTCGCGCACATCTCGGATACGCGAACAGAATGAGCCATGCTTGGCAAGAGCTACTGAAATTAAATACCAACTCTCCCGCCGTGTTTAGTGCGTTGACGGACGGCTTGGCGTTTCTCGGAATGGCCAACACCTATCGTGCGACGGAGGAAGGCGCCACGTATTTTGAAGACTTGTACGAGGAAATGGAGTATCGAGTAAGGAACGGGATCAGTGCATCCATCCGAAAGGATGGTAAGGATGTTCAACTCGAACAACGCTTCCGGCTTGGATTTCTTGGCGTCCCGTGCTACCCGATATTCCGCGGCTTTAACGAGTTCTTTTCTGACTGGGGCGGAATCTTCGTCACGTCAAGCTATTTGAAATTTGCTTCCGGTGGCACCGCAATCGGTTTCGAGTATGACCTGAACAATCCCATCGAGAGCTATGCAGAAGGCGTGCTGCAGACGGTGCGCGACACCCAGACCGGTGTGCTGTTTGAAATGCGTGACATCGAGTCCAAGCTTTCAGAATTCAAGCTCGACGGTATCGTTTACCACGGTGTGAAGAGCTGTCGTACGGCCTCGTCCGGCTTGGCTGATCGCCGCTTTCACACATCCGCTTCCCTTGGCTTGCCGACACTTCTCCTCGAGTCCGACATCGTGGACCCGCGAGCAGTTTCCAAGGCACAGATGAAGAATCGAGCCGACGCGTTTTTTGAAGGGCTCATTTCCCGCCAGCAAAAAGGCATGGCGAATCGTTAGGCAACATAAACGCGCAGAGGACGAAATGAAAATATCAGAGCTGAAATTTGAGGGTTGGGAAGGTTTGGGTCTTCAGGAACTATTTGCCTTCTGTCGCGAGCATGTGGAGGATCCAACGTATCCTTTGGTAAAGAAATGGCGCGCGGCAGGGGGGAAGGTTGTTGGACACTTCCAAGTCTATTTTCCCGAGGAGATAGCCCACGCGTGTGGCGTTTTGCCGGTAAGGATCCGTGGTGGGCAAGCAGATGGCGTGGAGACAAGCCAACATTTTGGTTCCTATCTCTGTTCCATCCTCAAGACCTCGCTGGATTTGGCGTTATGCAAGCACATCGAGCTTGATCTTTTTGTGACCCACCCGATATGCGATGGAGCGCGCAATCTCGCTGGCATCTGGGGGCGCAACTTTCCCTATAAGGCCCAGGTTCTTCATTTGCCGCAGAATCCAAACTCGGCTGCTGCGCCGTTGTTCCTACGGAACGAGTATGAGCGGCTGGCGGAGGATATCGAAGCAGTTGGTGGCACAAAGCTTACCGAAGAAGCGCTTAGGAATTCGCTAAAGCTTTACAACCATTCTCGCTATTTGATGCGCGAGTTGTACCGGATTCGGAATGCCGCCCCGTGGAAGCTTGCAGCCGACGAGTCTTTGGCTCTTGTTGCTATGGCGGGCCTTATTCCACGTGAAGAGTTCAACCGCCTACTAGAAAAGGTGCTGCCGATGATCGAATCTCGGCCCGTGCGTGGGCATGACAAGATGCGCGTCGTCTTCGAAGGTGGATTCTGCGAAGTACCCCCGTTTGATCTCCTTCAAGCCGTATCACGCTCATGCTTTGTGGTCGATGATGACCTATTTATCGGGCTACGTTGGCTTCTCGATGACGTGGGCACCAACGGTGATCCTTTGGCAAACCTCGCCGATGCATACATCAACAATTCCTCGTATAGCCCGGTACAGCATGACAACAACAAACCGAGGGAGAAAATGCTTCTGAAGCGCATTCGGGCAGCGAATGCGGAAGCAGTAATTCTGGCCGCCGCAAAGATGTGCGAGCCTGGCTTGGACGAGCAGGTCGCTTATACGAAGGAACTGGATCACGAGGGCATCCCATACTTCATTTCAGAGTTTGAGGAGAACCAGAACAACTTCGACGACATCACCATACAAATGGAGACATTCCTTGAAAACGTCATGTTCAATTGACATCAAACCGGAGCCGAGACTATGAACTATACCGCTGGTGTTGACGTGGGCTCGACCCAAACCAAGGCAGTTATTATTGACGAGAGTCGAAACATCGTCGCACGCTGTATTGTTGATACGGGTGCGAACGTTATCGAAGCGGCCAAGAATGCGTTCGAATCAGCGCGAAGTGCCGAAAACATTTCACCGGAGTCAATTCGGTACGTAATCGGTACTGGATATGGCCGGTTCAAGGTTACTTTTGGAGATAAGCAGGTAACCGAAATTAGCTGTCATGGACGAGGCGCTGTTCACATGTTTCCTCGTACTCGAACTGTCATTGACATGGGCGGGCAGGACAGCAAGGCGATTCGCGTAAAGGACGATGGTGAAATCGTTGACTTCTGCATGAATGACAAGTGCGCAGCGGGAACCGGTCGCTTTCTGGGTGCTGCCGCCAAGGCTCTTGGCATGACCCTTGACGACCTCGGGCCAACCGCACTCCGGGCAACGAAGCCGGTAAAAATTACCACGACTTGTACCGTCTTCGCTGAAGCGGAGGTTCTTTCCTGGTTAGGGAAAGGGAAATCGGTCGAAGACATTCTTTGGGGGGTGCACAAGTCGATTGCAACACGCTCGTTTGGGCTGCTTCGGCGCGTTGGCTTGCTTGACGAAATAAGCTTCACTGGTGGCGTTGCCAATAATCCGGGCATGATTGCCGCGCTGGAGGAAGCCATCGGTAAGAAGGTGAATGTCAGCAAGGATAGTCACTACATGGGTGCGCTGGGCGCTGCACTTTTCGCGATGGATGCATTTCAGGCCGGTGAGAAGCCGGCCCGCAAGGAGGCTTGAGTCATGCGCTATACACTGGGACTAGATATTGGATCTACCTATACCAAGGGTGTAATTCTTGACGACGAGAAGCGCATGGTTGCGCATTACATGAAAGCTAGTGGTTCTCGCCTGCAGGAAGCGGCAGCCGAAGTGAAGCGAGAGACGGCCCGGTTGGCCGGTATGGATGTGGAGGATATCGCTTACTGCATAACGACCGGCAGTGGGCGTCACCAATTCACTGACAGAGACACGCAGGTTACGGATCTCACCGCGGCGGCTCGCGGAGCGTCATTTCTGTTTCCAGGCACCCGCACGATTTTGGATATCGGCGGCCAAACGATGAAGGCAAGCCGCATCGATGCCGACAAGAAGGTTAAAACCTTCCGTCTGAACGACAAGTGTGCGTCCGGCACCGGAATGTTCCTGGAAAAGACTGTTCGGTATATGGGCTTCGAAACCGCTGACATCGACGGGCTTCTAGAAAACGCAACGGAGGCAGTTTCCATTTCTGGTGTCTGCACGGTTTTTGCCGAATCAGAAGTAATCAATCATCTAAGTAACAGCGTCTCTCCCGACAACATAATGTTCGGCGCTGGGATGTCGTTGATGGGGCGATCTGTGCAGTTGCTGAAACGTGTCAAAGTCGAGGAGGAATTGACTCTGGTAGGCGGCATCATGCGTTGGGGGAAAGTCGCGCAGGCCATTTCCGAGGACCTGAAAATGGAAGTTAACATTCCTGAAGGCGACATGCCTCAGTTTGCCGCAGCGCTGGGGTGTGCGATTCTGGGACACCACCGCCTTCAATCCCTTGCGTCAATGAAAAGCACAAGCTCGGCTGTAGCGGCAGGTGTGGAATAGCACCGCATCGATGGAAGGGTAGTGTCGGCCTATTTATTTGTAATAATTGAAAGTGATTTTCCTCCGATACTTTAATAGACGGCGGGTCAAAACGATGGTTCATCGGAGGTTTGGCCGAGCGGTGGAATTTCGCTGGATTGCTCTCTGCAAGAGAGCGTTCCAAACGGCTTTGAGTGCCCAGCATGGATGCATGGCAGGCTGCAGATACTGATGTCTCCTCTTTCGGGCGCCTTTGGCGCCCGCTTTTTTTGATTTGTGGAAAAGCGGTCACGATTTTCACCACGCGAGAATATTGTCGACAGTCACAACTCTACAGCGCAGTCTTTGGTCGATTTGAGGGGGAACGTAAGCATGAAAAATATTTTATCGCTTGAAGGGAAGGTAATTGTGTTGACGGGTGCAGGCCAAGGTATCGGCAAGGCGATTATGGAATTAGCTGTCGACTTGGGCGCGCGGGTTGTTGCTGTCGACCTAAACAGCGATGCCCTAATGGCCGCGACCGAGCACCTGACGGACGAAGTCGTGCTTCCTCTTATCGGAAACGTGGCCGATCCTGAATTTACCGATTTGGCTGTAAGTAGAGCTGCGAAACACTTCGGCGCGCTCCATGGTTTGGTAAACAATGCCGGAATTACCCGTACCGCGATGATTGAAAACATGACGCTGCAACAGTGGCAACAGGTTATCGATGTGCATCTCACGGGTTCATTTCTCTGGACACAGGCGGTGGGCCGTCACATGCTTCAACGTTCCAAGGCAGGCGAAAAAGTTCTTGGCTCGATTGTCAACATTTCTTCTGACGCAGGGCGGAGAGGAACAATTGGCCAGATCAACTACGCAGCGGCCAAAGCTGGAATGCTCGGGATGACGATGTCCGTCGCTAAAGAATGGGCGAAATATCAAATAAGGGCGAATACGATTTGCTTTGGTGTGGTTGAAACTCCTATGACCGAGGTTATCCGTGGCGAGAAATTTCGGGACAAGATCCTGACCCAGATTCCTTTGGGCTATTGGGCGCAGCCGGAAGAGGTTGTGAAGGCGGTGTGCTTCTTGTTGTCGGATGCATCGTCGTACATCACTGGTCAGCACCTAGGGGTCAATGGTGGTTTCCACATGGCCAGTTGAAGACGGCGGCAAGGGTGGTTCACCTGGCAATAAGGAATAGAAGTTTTTTCGACCAAATGGCGCGGCGACTCAATGTTGGTGTTGACAAAGGCAATCCTTCGCACCTAAACTAATACCGGACGGACTGACTAGTCAGTCCGTCCGGATTATTTATTGCCAGATACCCCGTTTGCTGTTCTGCCGACGGAACAAGGAGAAGCCATGGGCGCAATTGAAAACACCTCAAACTGGACAGAGCTCATTCGGCCAGAGCACGTACATGGGTCGGTCTATACAAACCAGGCGATCTTTCAGGCCGAGCTGGAAAAGATCTGGTATCGAACCTGGGTGTATGTCGGCCATGTCAGCGAAATTCCGGAACCAAACGATTTCGTCTTGAAATCGATCGGACCGCAGCCGGTCATTATGACGCGCGACGACAAAGGCGAAATTCACCTACTGCAAAACCGATGTACTCATCGTGGTGCGGAGGTCTGCCAGAAGACGAAGGGAAGCGCGAAATCCTTTACCTGCCCTTACCACGCTTGGAACTTTGCAAATGACGGCGAACTTCGTGGCTTTCCTTATCCTTCAGGGTATGAAGGAGTGGATAAGAAGAAACTCGCACTTGCGCGGGTGCCGCGAGTTGACACTTATAAAGGGTTCATTTTCGGGTCGATGGCTGCAGATGGCCCCACGCTAATTGACCACCTTGGGGCTGCCAGCGAAGCCTTGGATAGATTGGTCATGACTTCTCCAAAAGGCGAGGTAGAAATCACGGCCGGTTTTCTTCAACATAAGGTGCAAGCGAACTGGAAGCTAGTGGTCGAGAATGAGACCGACGGGTATCACCCGAAATTCGTTCATGCGTCCATTTTTAGCGTTGCCGACAGCAAGATTGGAGAGCTGTACGGCGAAGAATCCACTGCTGTTACTCGTTGCTTGGGCAACGGGCATACGGAGAATGATCTACGTCCGGAGTTCCGGCGTCGGGGCACACCGCTAAGCTGGTTTGGCACGTCGGTCGACAAGCTGCCCGACTATGTTTCACGCATGCAGGCTGCGTATGGTTCGGCGAAAGCCAACGAAATAATGATTGATGGCACGCCCCATATCATGATTTTCCCAAACCTGTTTATTGCCGAGATTCAAATGTTCGTAATCCAGCCAATCTCGGTGGACGAGACCGTGCAACATGTCACGGCACTGCAGTTCAAGGGGGCGTCCGATCTAAACCGACGTATGCGTCAGCAGACCATGGGGTCTGTTGGGTCAGCGGGCTTTCTTCTCGCCGACGATGCGGAAATGTATGAGCGTACGCAGCGAGGCCTGAATGCGCGAAATCCGGAATGGCTATTTTTGGGGCGCGGCAAGCATCGCGAACATCAAGATGAGCAAGGTTTCCTGGTGGGAAATGTTACGGATGACATCGCCTCACGTGGGATTTGGGAGCACTACCTCTCTCTGATGAAAGACGGAGAAACGCAATGATCGAACCGGTTAAGCATGTCGAAATCGCGTTGAGCGACGTCACCCAGTTTATCTATCATGAAGCGCGACTGCAGGACGAGCACGAGTACGATGCTTGGGAGGAATTGTGGGCGGACGATGGCATCTATTGGATTCCGTCAGGTGGTGGCGGCGGAGATCCCGAGTCCGAGATGTCGCTGGTCTATGACAATCGCTCTCGTATTGGGCTGAGAATCAGGCAGCTCAATTCCGGCAAGCGGCACAGCCAGAGCCCACGCTCGAGACTATGCAGGGTTATTTCGAATATCGAGATTGTCGGAACCGAGAAGGATGCAATTCGGGTGGTAGCGAATGCCCTCGTATTCGAGTCCAATTCCCGAGGCGAAACCCTATGGCCGGCACGGTACGAATATCTGTTGCGGCGTGTCGACGGAGATTTGCGAATGTCGTTGAAGAAGGTGCTGCTGGTCAATAACGACAAGCCTTTGCATACTCTTTCTTTTCTGATTTAGCCTCACCAAACGAAATAGGTGATCAGATGCTTGCACCGGAAAACCCAGACAAAGAGCTGTTGGTTAGCGATGGCCCGATTCTTCTTGAACTGCTCCAGGGCGAAATTGCTCATATCCGTCTCAATCGGCCCGAGACCTCGAACGGAATGAACGTCGAGTTCCTCAGGGCGTTACATGATGTCGTGATGATTTGCCATGGAGACCCACGGGTGCGCGTTGTGCTGCTCAGCGGTGAAGGCAAGAATTTCTGTGCCGGTGGCGACGTTCGCATTTTCGCGTCCAAGGGGGATGACCTCCCGAATTATCTGCGCCAGGCTACGGCCTATCTGCAAATTGCAGTATCGGCGCTGATGCACCTCAATGCTCCGGTCATTGCTTGCGTGCATGGATTTGCTGCCGGTGGTGGCGGTCTCGGGTTGGTTTGTTCCAGCGATCTCGTCGTTGCCACTGCTTCATCGAAGTTTATGGCGGGCGCGACTCGGGCCGGCATGGCACCCGACGCTGGGGTGTCGGTAAGTCTGTCGCGAATCGTCGGATTGAGGCGCGCCATGGAAATCGTGCTCACGAACCGCATAATCGATGCGCAGGAAGCGCTTGCGCTGGGGCTAGTGAATAGGGTGGTGCCCGACGACCAACTCTTTAAGGAGTCTCTGGCTTTAGCGCAGGAACTGGCTGCTGGTGCTCCCCAAGCACTTGCGGCGGCCAAGCGCCTGCTCTGGAATGGTGTTGGCCTTAGTGTCGAGGCTGCGCTGCCGGAGGAAGCCAGAACAGTTTCAGAACTGTCCGGCATGGCGGATGTAAAGGAAGGTCTTGCTGCCGTAATCGAGCGGCGGCCGGCAAAGTTCACCGGGCACTGAACCGTGACGACTAAGCTGCTCTTGGGGCGGCGCGCTTTCGTGACGGGCGGATCAAAAGGAATCGGCGCCGCCATAGTGCGCCGCTTCGTGACGGAAGGGGCGGTCGTCGTCTTCGCTGCCCAGGACATGGTGTCCGCCCAGGCGCTGGTTGGCGAGACCGGAGCCGTAGCGGTGAGGCTCGATGTCTCTGATCTTCAGGCCGCACACTACGCGGTCACATCGAACGGACCGTTCGACATCCTCGTCAACAATGCCGGTATCGACCAGCATGCCTTCTTCACCAAGACGACGATGGAAGAATGGCGTTATCTGCTCGCGGTCAATCTCGAAGCCGTATTTGCGACGACTCATGCTGCTCTGCCCGCCATGCAGGACAAAGGCTTTGGTCGCATCATCAATATTTCATCCGAGGCCGGGCGCATGGGCTCTCGCGGTGGCTCCGTGTACGCTGCGGCCAAGGGCGGCGTGCACGCATTCACCCGCTCGATCGCGCGCGAGAACGGCTGCAAGGGTATTACTGCTAACGTCGTCGCTCCCGGGCCGGTTGACACGCCGTTGTTGCGTAAAGCTGTCGATCAGGGCGGCGAGAAACTGCTAGAGGTGATGAAGGCGTCGACGCTTTTGGGCCGTTTGGGCACGCCAGAAGAGGTGGCCGCTGTTGTCGCGTTTCTCGCCTCGAACGAAGCGGCCTTCATTACCGGCGAAGTCATCGGCGTTTCTGGCGGTATGGGGTGTGGCCAATGAACCAGAGCGAGTCCAGGGATACGGATTCCGGACAGCCGCCGATAGAACAGGTCATCGAGCGCGTCAGAAAGATCTATGGCGGCTGGACGCGCACAACCACGGTCGAACAGATGCGCCGTGACTGGGATGACTTGTTTTGGACGGACGCATTTCCAGCGACGGGGCAGGAAATTTTCGCCGTCGGCGTCGATGCGACGTGGATCGATGCCACCACTGCCGGGTCAGAAAAGGTCCTGCTCTATTTTCACGGAGGTGGCTTTCAGGTGGGATCGGTTAAATCTCACCGCGACCTGATGGCACGATTGTCCGCCGCTGCAAACTGTCGCGTTCTTGGCGTCAATTATCGCCGAGCGCCCGAACACCGATTTCCGGCGCCGATTGAAGACGCCGTAGCGGCATATCAATGGCTGCAGACGCAAGGATTTGCTCCGGAACACATTGCCTTCGCCGGAGACTCGGCGGGGGGAGGCCTTGTCCTTTCGACCATGCTCGCATTGCGCGGGAAAGGGCTTCCGCTGCCGGCAGCTGGAGTCGCGCTTTCCGCCTGGACTGATCTCGCAGCGACGGGCGGTAGCTACGAAACCCGCGCCCAGGCCGATCCAATCCATCAGCGGCGCATGATCCTAGCAATGGCGAAGAACTATCTGGGCGAGGCGGATGCGCGGGACCCGCTGGCTTCGCCTCTGTATGCCGATCTGCGCGGCTTGCCGCCTCTGCTGCTCCAGGTCGGCGACCGCGAAACCGTGCTTGACGACTCACGCAACTTTGCCGAAAAGGCACTCGCAGCGGGCGTTGAAGTAAAACTGGAAGTTTGGGACGAGATGATTCATGTTTTCCAGCAGTTCACTACAGAGTTACCGCAAGCGCGTTCGGCGATCGAGTCGATCGGCGACTTCCTGAAGAAAGTCTGGCATCAGGGTGGGACCCATTAAGTAGTTCCAGTCGCCGCTTGGCGGCGCGTTCAGCAACAGCGTCTTTGGAGAAGGTTTCAGACTATGATCGGAATTGTCGGGTATGGGGGCTATGTGCCCCGGTTGCGCTTGAGCCGCAAGGCGGTTGTCGATGCCAACGCCTGGTTTGCACCCCAGTTCGCTGGCAAGAGCAGCGGTACGAGGGCCATGACCAACTGGGATGAAGACAGCATCACCATGGCCGTGGCTGCCGCGCGCGACTGCCTTGGTCCGGATGAAAATAGAAGTCGTATTGCTGCTGTCTTCCTGGCGTCGAGTACACTGCCATTCGCCGAGCGACAGAACGCGGTCATCGTGCGCGAAGCGCTGACACTGGGGCGGCATGTCGATGTGCTGGACATCACCGGTTCGCAGCGCGCGGCGTTGTCCGCGCTTTCCGAGGCGATCATCAGGGCGCAAGCCGGCGCAGGTGACACCTTGGTGCTGGCGGCGGACAACCGCAAGACGCAGGCTGCCAGCGCGGCGGAACTCGATTGCGGCGATGGCGCTGCGGCCCTGTTGATAGGCCATGATAATGTGCTCGCCGAATATCTTGGTGCCGCGACGGTCTCTGTCGATTTTGTCGATCACTTCCGCCTTGCTGGCGAGGAAATCGATTATGGCTGGGAAGAGCGCTGGATTCGCGACGAAGGCATCGGCAAGCTGGTGCCGGAAGCGATTGCCGCTGCGCTGAAGAACAGCAAGATAGATGCGGCGCAGGTCGACCATTTCATCTTTCCGACCAGCTTCCAGAAAATGGAAGCGCAGCTTGCCAAGAAATGCGGCATCAAGGAGGCGGCGGTCGTCGACGGCCTGGCACGGCAGATCGGCGATACCGGTGTGCCGCATGCGCTGCTGTTGTTGGCCAGACTTCTCGAAAGCAGCGCGCAGCCGGGGCAAACCATCCTGCTCGCCCAGTTTGGCAGCGGTGCCCAAGCCTTCGTCTTCCGCGTGACTGAGGCCATCAGTGCTTTTCGGCCCAATACTGGCGTGTCCGACTACCTAGCGCGCGGTGTCGAGGAGTCCAGCTATACCAAGTTCCTTTCGTTCAAGGGCCAACTCAGGTTGGAGCGTGGCATGCGCGGTGAGCAGGACAAGAAGACTGCGCTGACCACCCTCTATCGCCATCGCGAAGCAATTCTCGGCCTCGTCGGCGGTCGCTGCGAAAAGACTGGTGAGGTTCACTTCCCACCTTCGCGCTATTCCTACACACCAGGCCACCCCGCGCTGGACACACAAAAACCGTACAAGCTGGCCGAGCGCCGGGGCGAAGTGCTTAGCTGGTCGGCCGAATCCCTATCCTTCAACATGTCACCACCGCACTACTACGGGCAGATTGACTTTGAAGGCGGTGGCCGCATTCTGATGGAATTCACCGACATTTCGCGCGGCGAGGTCGAGTCCGGTACCAAGATGGAGATGGTGTTCCGTATCAAGGACGTGGATGAAGTGCGCGGTTTCAACCGCTACTTCTGGAAGGCGACGCCGGTGCGCCCGCAGTCGTCCGTAGGCGACAAAAAAAAAGGTTCGGAGTAAGTCATGGCTAAAGGTATCAAGGACAAAGTAGCAATCCTCGGCATGGGCTGCAGCAAGTTTGGCGAACGCTGGAACGCAAGCCCCGAAGACCTCATGGTGGAGGCCTACAGCGAGGCAATGGCCGACGCCGGCATTGGCCCGGAACAGCTCGATGCCGCTTGGTTCTCTACCCACATGGAGGATGTCGGCACAGGCCGCGGCGGCACGCCGATGAGCATTGCGCTGCGTTTGCCCAATATTGGTGTCACCCGCGTCGAAAACTTCTGCGCCGGTGGCTCGGAAGCCATACGCGCTGCCGTTTATGCTGTTGCCGCGGGCGCGTGCGACATCGCATTGGCGCTCGGCGTCGAGAAACTCAAGGACACCGGCTACGGTGGCTTGCCGACGGCCACGGTGGGCACCTATATTCCACAGTGGTATCCAAATGCTGTCGCCCCGGCCAACTTCGCCCAACTGGCGACGGCCTACCGGCGCAAGCATGGCGTCGATGCCGCGCTGCTCAAGCGCGCCATCGCCCACGTTTCGGTCAAGAGCCACGCCAATGGTGCAAAGAATCCGAAGGCGCACCTGCAAAAGACAATCACCGAAGAGCAAGTGCTGAAGGCGCCGATCATCGCCGAGCCGCTTGGCCTCTTCGACTGCTGTGGAGTGTCCGACGGCGCCGCGGCCGTGATCGTGACGCGGCCTGACATTGCACGGGCACTGGGCAAAAAGGACCTTATCACCTTCAAGGCCTTGCAGGTATCGACCTCCAACGGATGGGAGATGCATTCCAATCAATGGGACGGCAGTTACGTGCATACGGCGCGCATCGCCGCCAAGCGCGCCTACGAGGAAGCCGGCATCCGAAGCCCGCGCGAGGAAGTGAGCATGCTTGAAGTGCATGACTGCTTCTCGATTACCGAACTCGTCACCATGGAAGACCTGTTCCTCTCAGCCGAGGGCAGTGCGGTGAAGGACGTCATGGACGGCTTTTACGATGCCGACGGCAAGGTGCCGTGTCAGATCGATGGCGGCCTCAAATGCTTTGGTCATCCGATTGGCGCCAGCGGCATTCGTATGCTCTACGAAATGTACCTGCAGTTGCAAGGCCGTGCCGGCCCGCGCCAGCTCACAAATCCGAAGATCGGTCTGACTCACAATCTTGGTGGCCAGCCATCGCAGAATGTCTGTTCCGTCTCGATCGTCGGTCTGGAAGGCGCCTGAGGGAAGTGGCATGAGCGCCAGACCGCCAGTTATCCCAGTTGTTCTGGTCGACAGTCCGGTTCCGCACATCGCCCGGTTGCGGATCAACCGTCCTGAAAAGCGCAACGCCATTGATAGTGATGATCTCCAGGATCCAAGTGGCTGCTATTGCATCGTAGGAGCTTTGCCGGGAGTGCTGGAGGAAAATTTCCTTCAAATATTCCACTGCGCTGCAATTGCGGCACAGCATTTGCGGATCTTGAATGGTTATGTGCGGGGCGCTATCGCGGTTTGGTGAAGAATGCCAAACGGGCCTTTGGGAGATGGCGATGCGCAACATCACTAAATGCGGACGGCCCCTGACGGATAAGGCTCAAGGTACCTAAGCTGCCGCCAATCGCTCGTATTTTTGCAGCAGTTCATTCTTGGTTTCTCGGTGTTTCGGGTCCGGTATGATCGACTCGACAGGGCACACCAAGACGCACTGCGACTCGTCGTGGTGGCCGACACACTCCGTACACTTGTCGGGATCAATAACGAACATTCCATCTATTTCCGATATTGCGGTGTTGGGACATTCCGGCTCGCACGCGGTGCAGCCATTGCAGTCGTCCGTAATAATTAAAGCCATTTCGCGTTCTCCTTTGCTCGATATTTAGTTAATGGTCCAGGTGTCGCCGCTATTGAACAGTTTCTCCAGCGTGCCTTGTCCTTTTTTGGCGCGGGTGTCGGCGGCGAGCTGACTGTTGAGGTCCTCATAGGCTGGAGAATCTACCGCCCGGAACACGCCCATTGGCATCGGCAGCGGCGCCTGGAACTGGGAGAGGAAGAAGGCCAAACCGCCGTTGGCAGCTTTTTCGTCATGGACAACCAAGTCGCCTTCGGTCACACCGTTTTCTCCAAGGGTGACTACCTCGGGCTCAAAGCCGTGCATACGGATGCCCTTGTTGCTCTTCGTTCCGTAGATCAGCGGCTTGCCATGTTCGAGCTGCATGCGCGTGTCGGCGCGTGTGGCCTTGGCGCTGATAGCGTCGTAGGCACCATCGTTGAAGACTATGCAATTCTGGAGCACTTCGACGAAGGCCGTGCCTTTGTGTTCCGCCGCGCGTTTGAAGGTCTGCTGCATGTGCTGCGCGTCGCTGTCTATCGTTCGGGCAACGAAGGTAGCGCCGGCGCCGAGGGCAACGGACACGGGGCTGAAGGGATGGTCGATGTTGCCCAGCGGTGTCGTCTTGGTTTTCTTGCCGAATTCGGAAGTGGGGGAGTATTGGCCCTTGGTGAGACCGTAGATTCGGTTGTTTAGCAGGATTACCTTGAGGCCGATATTGCGCCGCATGGCGTGGATGAAGTGGTTGCCGCCGATGGCGAGCGAATCCCCGTCGCCCGTAACCACCCACACCGACAGTTCCGGTCGCGCCAGTTTTAGGCCGCTGGCGATCGCCGGAGCGCGGCCGTGGATGCTGTGCATGCCGTAGGTTTCCATGTAGTAGGGAAACCGGCTAGAGCAGCCGATGCCGGAAATGAAGGCAAAATTCTCCCTCGGGATGCCCAGCGTTGGCATCAACTTCTGGATCTGCCCAAGCACGGCATAGTCGCCGCAGGCGGGGCACCACCGCACATCCTGATTGGACTCGAAATCCTTCTTGGTGAGCGGCTTGATTTCTATCATCTGGTTCATGGTCGGTTCCTTAGCAGAGTTCCATGATGCGGTCGTGAATTTCGGATACCTTGAACGGCTTGCCCTGTACTTTGGAGAGAACGACGACATCGCGCAGATACCGTTCGCGCAGTAGTTTGGACAACTGGCCAAGATTGAGTTCAGGTACAAGGATCGTCTTGTAGCGGGACATGATCTCGCCCAGATCGGCGGGTAGCGGATTGAGGTGACGCAGATGTACATGTGCCACCGACTTGCCGGTACTTTCGGCCTGCTCGCGTGCCTGGACGATGGATCCGTAGGTGCTGCCCCAGCCGATTACCAGTAGGTCTCCACGCTTTGGTCCATCGACCTTTAATCGCGGGATGTCCCTAACGATGCCGTCAACCTTGGCGGCGCGGATGGCGACCATGCGTTCGTGATTCACCGGATCGTGTGAAATGTTGCCCGTGAGGAAATCTTTCTCTAGTCCGCCGACGCGGTGTTCCATGCTCGGCGTGCCCGGACGTACCCAAGCTCTGGCCAAATTGGCGTCTCGGGCATAGGGCTGAAAATCTTTTGGTTCGGTGCGGAACTTTATATCGAGAGGTGCCAAACTGGCCGGATCGGGAATTTTCCACGGTTCGGCAGCGTTACCGATACCGCCGTCGGAAAGAAATATCACCGGCGTCATGTACTTTACCGCAAGGCGAAACGCCTCGATGGCGCAGTCGAAACAGTCGGCCGGCGAGTGGGAGGCTATCACCGGGATCGGGCATTCGCCGTTGCGGCCATATACCGCCTGAAGCAAGTCGGATTGCTCGATCTTGGTCGGCAGGCCGGTGGAGGGGCCACCGCGCTGGACGTTGACGATTACCAGGGGCAGTTCCAGCATCACTGCGAGGCCAAGTGCCTCTGTTTTCAACGCCATGCCTGGGCCGGAAGTGGTGGTCATACCTAGTACGCCACCGTAAGAGGCGCCTATGGCGGAGCAGATGCCGGCGATTTCGTCTTCAGCCTGGAACGTGGTGACGTTGTAGTGTTTGAGCGCCGACAGTTCATGCAGGATGTCGGTCGCTGGCGTTATCGGATAGGAGCCGAGGAACAGCGGCACCTTGGCCAGTTCTGAAGCGGCGACGAAGCCCAGTGCTGCGGCGTGGTTACCAGTGAGGCTGCGGTACTTGCCCGGCTTGATATCGGCGGCCCGCACTTGGTAGGTGGTGACGAACATCTCGGTCGACTCGGCGTACGCGTACCCTGCGCGCAAAGCAGTGACGTTGCCTTCGGCGACTTCAGGCTTCTTTGCGAACTTGGACCGGATATTGGCTTCTTCGGCTTCCAGCGGACGGTTGTAGAGGCAAAGCATCAGGCCGAGAGCGTAGTAGTTCTTGCACCGACCGATTTCCTTTTTTGACATGCCGGAGGTCTTCAATGCCTGGGCAGTAAGTTCGGAAATGTCGATCTTGTAGGTCCGGAAATCCGTAAGGCTGCCGTCTTCAAGAGGGTTACTCTTGTAGCCGGCCTTGTCCAGGTTAGTGTTTGTGAAGGCGCCACTGTTTGCAATGATCATGCCGCCGTGCTTGACGTCGGAGAGATTGGTCTTGAGCGCGGCTGGGTTCATTGCGACCAGTACGTCCGGGGCATCGCCCGAGGTAAATACTTGTCCAGACGAAAACTGGATCTGGTAGCCGGAGACGCCGAACAGGGTGCCGGTCGGGGCGCGGATTTCAGACGGATAGTCCGGATGGGTGGCGAAGTCGTGGCCAGCTTTGGCGATGGCCTTTGAAAACTCGTTTCCGGTGAGCTGCATGCCGTCTCCGGAATCACCGACAAAGCGGATGACTACGCTGTCGAGTTCCTCGACGGGGCGCATCTGTTCCGTAGGAAAACCGGCGACGCTTGCAGCTCCCGCAATGTTGGTTTGAATATCCATTTTGTCGTGTTATCCGTGGTATAGTATAGCGGACTGACTGGTCAGTCCGTATAACTATATGTTGCCGGGAAAAAATTGTCAACACTGCTCTGAGCTTGATCCCTTGCCCTCTACGAAACGCTGGATCTGCTTCCCCAATTTCGGGTTGCGGAGTAAGGCGTCAATTGAGTCTGAAAGGACTCTTGGCTACAAGTACGGTCACAACCTTGACTGGAGAAACAATGGACATAAAACCTGAATGGCTAGCGCCGACCCAATTCCTCGACTACCAACATCCTGCGGTACAGGAGTTCATCGCCGATGCACTAGGCGCAGAGGCAACAGGCGTGAAGCAATCATCTCGCGATATGGCCGTGCGCCTGTACTACGCTGTGCGAGACGGCATTCGCTACGATCCTTATCGATTCCGGATGGAGCGGGGGATATTTATTGCGAGCAATACGGTGCGTGAGAAGGCGGCGTATTGTGTTCCAAAGGCACTGCTCTATGCGGCATGTCTTCGCGCTGTGCGAATTCCCGCACGGCCAGGATTCGCCGACGTCAGAAACCACCTAACTACCGAGCGCCTGTTGGAACTCGCTGGTACCGATATATTCTCTTGGCACGGGTACGTGTCTCTGCTGCTCGACGGAAAGTGGGTCAAGGCAACACCCGCGTTCAACGTTGAAATGTGCAGTCGATTCCACGTTTTGCCTTTGGAATTCGATGGTGGCGAAGATTCATTGATGCATCCCTACAATGCCAAGCAGGAACGTCACATGGAGTACGTAAAGCAGCACGGCGAGTTTGATGACCTGCCCTACGATCAACTAAAAAGGGAGATGTTGCGTGACTACCCGAAGCTCATTGCCGCGTCAAAGGGCAAGGTCGCCGGTGACTTTGAACACGAGACGATCCATGAGGACCGATAGCTGCATTCAACTCAATCCAGCTTCTTTCTGTTGGACAAAATCTGCAGCTCGTTGGTGATTGTTGGCTGATGGGCATTTTCCATCAAGCGCTATCGCCATGTCCATCGCCGTAAATCTTCCCTGCATGCCAGTTAAATTGCGAGACCGAATCGTCAGCGCCAAAAGATGTCTTCGCTTGTTATACCGCGATCACGAACGTGCACGGAGAGAGGTGGAGGGATAGATGTAAGGCCTGCCGAGTAAAACCACTGGCCGCTTCGGCAGACCGACCGTCTTAGCTCATGTGGTGTAGAACGCATCCCGACACGATTGGACCGCGCGGTGATCTGGGGGCATATTGAGTCATGCCAGCGACCGTTCTTGTTCGAACAATTTCACGGCTTACGATATGTTGATGCAGGACAATCTAATAATTTTTCGTTGATTCTCGACGTCCATTTGAGTAGCCTCGTTGTGCGGCAGTTGGCATCGCTTTCGCCGCGGTTTCGGAAGTCTAGTCAAACTTTATCGGAGGGTTACTCATGAACGGACCTAGAACGAGCATCAATGACGCACGGGTGATCTGCTGGTCGCCGCTTGATGAACGCCACATCACGGCTGGATCGTGTCATCGCACAATTGACGGCGTGACGAAGTCACCATATGCCGGTGTTGCCATTGGCCAGCGTCCCGGCAACCCTATGGCTTATTTGTTCTTAATGATGACTGTGATGATCAGGAAAGTCTTTCGCACTGACGGCGCGGTAGTGGTTAAAGGCGTGTGCAGCGGAGCCTCAGCGATTCATTCGAGCGCGGTACCCTTGACAATTCACTCCGCAATATCGGACTATTCTGGCCCGTCCAGGGTCAAGTAAACGTGCTTCGCACTTGGGTGGGTCGCGAGAGTCGTCGGTCCGACATTCCATTCAGAGAACAGCTGACCCTCGCGGTTTTGGACAACTTTAACTGGTTTGGAATTTCATGCACCCTAAGCAGTTTACTGGCCACGCGGGCTTGCGGCTGGCCGCCGATGTTGGAGGCGATCCGGTCAATCCACCGGCGATTTTGTTGCACGGGGGAGGGCAGACGCGTTTTTCTTGGGGCGAAACGGCTGAGGCGTTGGCCGACAACGGTTTTTACGTGGTGTCGCTGGATCTGAGAGGGCACGGCGAAAGCGAGTGGTCGCCGCAGGCCAGCTATGCCATGGAAAATTACGCTGCTGATCTACGTTCGGTATGTGCCACCCTCGGTCGGCCCGCTGCCCTCATAGGGGCTTCACTTGGCGGCTTGGCATCCTTGCTGGCGGCGGGAGAGTCCAGCCTGCCAATCGCCTCGGCCCTTATCTTGGTGGACGTCGCGCCGAAGATCAATATCGAAGCCGGAAACGATATCCACCGTTTCATGCTTAGTGCTCCCAACGGATTCACATCGGTGGAAGATGCTGCGGACGCGGTTGCAGCATATCTGCCCCACCGTTCGCGTCCGACCGACACCTCGGGTCTGATGCGTAATCTGCGAGAACGTGACGGTCGCCTTTACTGGCATTGGGATCCGCAGATGGCGGTAATCACTCAGACCTCGGTGCTGCGCGGCTATGAACGTCTGGCAGCGGCGGCTCGGAAAATCTCGGCGCCGACGCTGCTTATTCGCGGCGGAAACAGTGAACTGGTTACTGATGAGAGCGTGAAGGATTTTCTTGAACTTGTGCCCTCAGCCGAATATACCGTGATCAAGGGCGCACAACATATGGTTGCCGGCGACCGTAATACGGCCTTCAGTTCAGCGGTGATCGAGTTCATGCAGAGACGCGTGGATCACGGCGTCGTGGGGCACGTCGACTGAGAACAGCGTGTGTTGCCCTTGGCATCGAGATTCCGACAGAACGTAACAGGAAACAGACTGTCAGCATTGAGGAACTGGACGTCTATCTCGTTCCTCGAGATCATTTTCATCCCCGCACGGGGAGAGATAGTGATATCGATTGCCAGGCCGGGTGATGTCGCGGTTGGACGGCGGAGGCGGCGGTGGTAGGCATGGCTGTCGGGATTGGGTGATCGGGACAATAGACTGTATGCCCATTCTGGGTATCCCTTTAGCTCCACTGGATACTGAATGGCCGCACAAACCTGACCACCTGGACTATGCGCACCTCGATGCAGGCGGCTTGTACGAGCCCGGATTCGATGCGCAGTTCGCTCTGCCGCCCATCCCACCAGCATCCTTTGGATGTTTTGCCAAGACCATCAGAAATGGCGCTTGTGGAGCTAAAGGGATACGCCATATGCCCATCCAGCTACCGACGCAATCGCGACTGCAGGTTGCGAAGGGCGGCCTCGCGATCCGAGACCTGCCGTTCAGAGAAGCACTTCCCGTTGACTGTCGATGACCGCTCGTGGCCGCCAGCCGCCGACCGCATTCCACTCAATCTCCTGGCCTGTACGGCCGTTGTCAACTCGGAACCGGTCAGAAACCGAATCTCCAGTGATCGACCCTGACCCATCGATTTCGTAACGGTGAATCAAGCTCTTTTCCGAGCAGTCCGCTTCAGTTTCCCCACAAGATTTTCTAGATCAGCTACTCGTTTCGCTTCCTGAACGCGAGAAAAAATCTCTTGCAGGACGGCAGATCGCTTGTCGTCCTGGATGCCGTTGAGAAGGCCCTCGATAGCCATTAAGCGACGAATGAGTTCTGCGTCGGCCTCTGACTTCGCTGCACTATCAGGTGCATTCGCCGGCGCGCGCATATCACCATCGCCGGTGAGCAGCCAGTGCAAATCAACTCCGGTACTGGCAATGGCGAGCAATGATTCTGCGCTTGGCACGCTATGGCGGCCTTCGTATTTCCTGATTGCACTGAGATGCAGGCCGGAAGCCTGAGCAAACTGCTCCTGGTTCATTTCAAGCACGCTCTTTCGCCAAAGCCTTAGTCGACCTGCGATGTCGTTTCCGGGTGTAGAATTCAAAAGCATCCTCTTTCGGTTTCTTTTTCAATTGACAACAAACCGAACGATGTATATCGTTTGTCACATGGATAGTAGATCAATTTTGGAAAAGCGACATGAATGACATCATTTCGATTAACCGGCAGTTTCTCACAATGGCGAGAGAAGCGTCAAAGTCCAAGTCTGGAGAGGTCATGACGGGCTTGTCCCGGTGCGTGCTCGACCGTCTCGCCCAGATGAGTCTGGAAGAGATTGAGTCCATGGCGCGAGACATTGGGATCAGTGCCATCAGCATCCGGCTGAGCGATACCGAAATGGAACGGCTCTTGTCGTTGCAAGGGCTGCAAAAAGCGGCCTATACGGTATCAATTGCCGCTTCAGCAAAAATAAGGGGCGGGGGAATCGTCAGCGCATCTGTCCATGCCAGCGACTGAAACCCAGGTTTCATGAGGCTTTGGATGCCAATTCACAACGCTCACTACCCAGAATCCATTCGCCGATCACAGTATGGCGATGGGATACTCTCTGCTGATCTGGATGTACGGCTTAGGGTGCGCGGCGCAGTGAGCCTCCTGCGACAAGTATTGCCTGCATGCGTAGCGGCCGCATAGGGGGCTAGGTCTTGGTCGCCTTTGCCGAGATTGCGAATCTTCAGCATGCCCATGAACTTATTCGCGTCGGACTGAGACTCTCGATTATTCGAGGCATGACGCGCATCGGTACTCGAACACTGCGTCAGTGGTGGAATGAGATACATGGCGTAAGTCCGGCGAATGGCAAATTGCCGGAGACCGTGCTCTCATTCATCAAGGATCGCGAGTCGGCGGCCAGGCTGGCCGCATTCGCAGTCCTGCACCAACGCCTTTTCGAGCGTGAGCTGACGACCACAAGCCTGCTAACCACTTGGCGGGAGTATCAGAGGATCTGCGGTCCCCTGGATATCAATGCAGCCTACTTCGCCGCGCGTGACGTTCGCGTCAAAATCGTCATGCTCGTCCAGTGCCAAGAGTGCAATGCAACTTTCATCTACGATGCCGGCAGCAAATATACCGACTACTGTCCGTTTTGCGAAACCAAGGTAGATCCCAGCTAAGGCGTTAAGCAAGAATAACTTGAACAATTCATTTGTCGTGTAATCCCTCAGCGTACGATGTTATGAGCGGCAAAAACAAAAAAAAGTTCATGTTGTTATTTCTCGACTCCTAAGTCCTGCTAAGGATGTAGTACGTCTTCGATCCACGGCTGGGGTGAAAACAAAAATTGAGACCAATCACCCCTTTGGGGTGCCGATGCGATTCACCCCAAAAGCCTGCTTGATTTGAGTTGTACGGCGGAATGCCGTATAGTAGTGGCAGGAGGAAAAAGCCATGTCTACAGCCGTATCTACAGCCCGCTTGGAAGCCCGCATCAGTACCGATTTGCACGCCATGCTCAAGCGCGCCGCCGAGATTCAGGGGCGCACGATGACCGATTTCGTTGTGTCCGCCGTCCAGGATGCCGCGCAACAGGCGATCGCGCAATCGGATGTGATTCGTCTTTCTCTTGCCGACCAGGAGTGTTTTGCTCAGGCGTTGTTATCACCGCCCAAACAAGCGCCAGCCTTGAAACGTGCGTTTGCACGGCATCGTAAGCTGATCAGTGCGAAGTGAGCAAAGCGCTGTTTCGCGTTGTGCCGCTGGATGCATCGCAAGATCGCTCGGCGTTCAATAGCGGGTCTGCGCCACTGGATGGCTATTTTCAGCTTCGGGTAACGCAGGATATCCGGCGCCGAGTTACGGCATGTTTTGTGGCACTGGCGCGAGACCAGCGTGTTGCCGGCTATTACACTCTGGCATCGGCCAGCTTGGCGTTATCCGATCTTCCGACTTCGATTGGTAAAAAGCTGCCACGCTATCCAACCATACCGACCGTTCGTCTTGGGCGACTTGCGGTTGATTTGGATTTTAAGGGACAGGGATTAGGCGGTGCGTTGTTGGCTGATGCAATTTACCGCGCAACTCATTCCGAAATTGCAGCCTATGCGCTAGTTGTCGACGCCAAGGACGAGTCGGCCGCGGCGTTCTATCGGCATCATGGGTTTATTGCATTGCCAACCTCGATGCAGACCTTGTTTCTGCCGTTGGCAATAATCGGCGGTTGAGCTCAGTCAATCACCCACCACCCGAGCTAGCCTGTTAAGCCGAACGTGAGCAATGGCCGGAAGGGAGCGACTATTTCGAAAAGCACCCATCGGGTGCGCTTTACGGGATCGATTTTGAAGGCGCGATCGATAGCATCTGCGGATGCTCATCCTCATCTATCGGCACCTTTCAAAAAATGCGCCTGGCTATCTCTGGCTGCTGGTGCTTTGGGTTGTCAGCGGCAGGTATTTTGCCCTGTCGATCAACGTCTCGGACTCCCTCTCGGGTAAGGTCTATCTCGTCCAAAAGGGCGTCAAGCCAGCATTGGGGGATTTTGCGGCCTTCCATTACGCCGGGGGCGGCCCCTATGCCGCTGGCGTCTGGTTCCTCAAACGAGTCACAGGAATTGCTGGAGCGACGGTCAGTTCAGTCGATCTTGGATCCGGGAATACTGATTACTTTGTGAATGGAAAACTTGTGGGTCGCGCCAAACCGAAAGCGAAGTCTGGATATCCCTTGGTGCCTGGACCCACGGGAACAATTCCTCCAGGGCTGTACTACATGGCGGCGCCACATCCCGATAGCCTGGACTCCAGATATGCCCTCGTCGGCTGGGTCGTCGATGATCAGATTATCGGCCGTGCTATCGAGCTGTTTTGACCCGCGCGGCCCAGGAATCGACAGATTGCTCAATACGCCGGTCAGTTGCCTCCACCTTCACAAAACGTGCTGATGTTTTGGCGTAAATCGAAGTCGGTGCTACCGGTGGAGTCAGCAAGCGAGACCGTTTTTCGATGGGGTGAGGACGAAGTGCCACGCTACCCGCCCTTCATGAAAGGCTTGCCCGTCGTTCCTCCGGAAAGGCTTCTTGAGACTCAGAAAGATCTGTTGGACAGAATTTCAAACTCGGCCATCGCAACCCCGGAGATCTATCAGTCGCACTACCTGGCGGCAATCAAGCGCTTTGCTTCGTTTTCGCACCTGTTGCCGGCCTCGCAATCGCATCATCATCGTGGGGCAGGGGGCTTGCTGCGGCATGCCTTGGAAGTCGGCTTGTGGGCGCTTCAATCCGCGGACCGTGTGCTCCTGAAGTCTGCCGTGTCGCCATTGCATCGGCGCGAAATGGAGCCACGCTGGCAGCTTGCGGTCTTTCTCGCCGCCATGTGCCACGACGCCGGCAAACCCGTCACCGATTTGACCGTGACCAACAAGGATCGAACCGCGACCTGGCATCCGATCACGGAAGATCTCTACATTTGGGCAACAAGGCATGGCATCACTGCCTATTTCCTGGAGTGGCGCGAGGGACGAGGGAAGCAGCACACGGCGCTCTCAAGCCTCATCGCTGACCGAATTATTGGCACGGATTCCCTGGCATGGATAGCTGAAGTCGATACCGACCTGGTTGTTTGGTTGATGGAATCCCTCGCCAGCAATCCCGGTCCGACCAACCTCATTTACGACCTGGTGAGCAAGGCCGATCAAACCAGTGTGGAACGCGACATCAAAACCCTTGGCGTGGCGATGGCCGGCTACGATCTGGGTGTTCCGGTGGAGCGCCATCTGATCGACATCATGCGCAGATTCGTCAGAGAAGGGATGTGGCTCGTCAATCAGCCGGGCGCTCGGCTCTGGAATATGGAAGGGCATATCTACCTGGTGTGGCCAGCGGCGGGCGAAGAGTTGGCCCGCCAGATTAAAGAGGACGGCATACCAGGGATGCCACGAACTCCCGATGGCATTTTGGACATGCTGATCGAGCGGGGGATGGCGTCCATTCAACTGGAAGCCACATTGGGGGACCGCTTCTGGAAGATCGCCCCAGCGGTTCTCGCAGAGAAAATCCCGGACATCAAGCTCAAGGCCATCCGTTTGCTGAACGAGGCCATGGTTTCTTCGGTACCGCTTTCATTTGTTGCAGGGCGAATTGTTCTCGATGAAACGGGAGTGGCCAGCATCCCGGCGTCAAGTCTGGTGGTTCAGGATGGAGATCCGGCGAACCCGCGTGACTCGCCATCAACCAACTCCGCCGGAGCAGCAACAGAAACGCACAACCCAGATCCACCTGTAGGTGCATTCCTGCCAGTTTCCGCTGGGGAGGAGATTGAGCATGCTGCGGTCCATCTTGATGGTGCCATTGGCGAAGCCATCAAAGCCCTGGCGCAAGACATCAAGGCCAAGGACAAGAAATGGAGTATCGACGCCATTCTGGCTCCTGGCGGACATGTTTGTCTGCGCTGGCCGGATGCCTTCGCCGGGTATGGATTAACGCCAAAAACGGTTCTCGACCAACTGACTGAACGAGGCTGGCTTGTTATCGACCCCATGAGTCCGCTGAAACGGACCATCCCCCAAAGTTTTGGGGATGGTGCTCATAACGCCGTCCGTTTGAGCCTTGAGCTCAGCAGGCTTTTTCTCATCACCTCGGGAACGCCCGATGAGGTTGCCGGCGAGGGATCCGCAGTAACTCAACGGCAGAAACCCGCATTGGTGCCCGCTGATGCAGTCAATAGCGGTAAGACCGCACCCGCCAGAAAGGCCACCGCGAAGGCACCGGTGATAGAGACCCCAGTTCCGATGGAACCCACTGTGGATTCGAACCATCCCCGGAATACTAAGGATGTTCCGCCAATGACGGACACCGCGAAATCATCACAGGGCGCGCCGACTATCGAGTCCATGTTGTCAGTTCTTCGATCACTTGGACTCGCGCCCCAGCAAGATGGGTATTGCCAGATGACCAAGAAGGATGCGATGAAAGCCTGTAAGTCGCATGGATTGAAGATCAATCACCGCCTGCTGTGGAAATTCGGTGAGATTGAATCTGGCCTGCTGAAATTGGTCGACGACAAAATCAAATTCAAGCTGATTTGAAAAGCGCTCACTCTGTGCGCTTTTAACGACTGATTCTGAATTCCAAAATGCCATCATCGGCGGATGCGATATCCGCTCCTGGCGATCCTGTCTTGTCTGACGCTCACGCCTTGTTACGCGCGGGCTGATGACCTCGGCGTTGTCGGCCCCACCTACGAGATTCTGGAACGAGATCTTATAGAAGTAATGAAGGACAGATTTCGCCGCATGGAAAAAAGCGGCGATCTGGCAAAGCTTCAGGAGAACTACAAGAAGCAGGTCGTCGAAGCCGTCGAAAAACCCAAGCCCGTGCCTGGCATCAGCGCCACTGAAACCGCTCGGACGTTTTACGTCGATCCCACGTGGACCTTGGACAGAAACGTGGTGGATGAGAAAGGCAATCTTCTGTTCCCGGCAGGAACAAAAGTCAATCCGCTCGACTATGCGCCGCTCACTCAGTCCCTGTTGTTCTTCGATCAGCGGGAGCGTGCCCAGGTCTCCTTCGCCAAGCGATTTATTGAGCAGTCAAAAGCTCGGGTGAAACCGATTCTGGTCGGTGGCGAGCCGCTCAAGCTCATGCGGCAATGGAAGCGGGAGGTTTATTACGATCAGGGTGGGGTGCTCAGCAGGAAGTTTCTCCTGAAGCAATCTCCGGCGATCGTCAGTCAAGAAGGCAAGAGGTTGCGGATCGATGAAATTCATCCATAGCGTCATCGTGCTGCTGGCAGCTTTGCTATTCAGTCTTCCGGCTCATGCCACTACGTGCAAGGGTAAGTTCGCCAACCCCATCACGGATATTTGCTGGTCGTGCATGTTCCCCTTGCGAATTGCAGGAGTCACCCTGGCCTCACTGGATCAGGAAGACACCCCCAATCCCGGTGGGAACCCGGCGTGCTTTTGTGGCAATCCCCCCAAGCTTGGCTTGAAGGTCAGTTTCTGGGAACCGGTGCGCCGAGTGGATGTGGTTCGGAAGCCATTTTGTATGGTGAGTCTCGGTGGCGTCGATATTGATCCGGGCTTCGATGCTCCCGTAGCCAGCCGATACCGGCGAGACGGACAGGACCAGTCGTCGTTCTATCAGGTGCATTGGTATGTCGACCCGATCATCTATTACCTGCAGGCGGTTCTCGACAATAGCTGCCTGGAGCAGCAAGGATTTGATGTCGCTTACCTGACCGAGCTTGACCCACTGTGGAAGGACGACGAGCTCACCCGGATACTCAATCCTGACGTCTACCTGTTCGGCAACCTACCTGCCCGTGCCGCCTGCGCCGCCGATTGCGTGACCGCGACTGCTGGATTTCCCAACAACACCTTTTTTTGGTGTGCCGGTTGCCAGGGAAATCTCTACCCACTGAACGGCAATGTTCAGGCTCATGTCGGTGGCGTCCAGGCATCGAGCCTCGAGATGTATCGGATCATCGCCAAGATGCATCGCGAGGGCCTGATGTGGGCTGCCTCCGGCGAGGATGGCATGTGTGGCTATTACCCGCAGCCGGTGATGGACAAGACCGGCTACAAGTACCACATGCTTTATCCCGTGCCCCAGACCGCGAAGATCGTTGGAAAGTGTTGCCAGCCGCTCGGGCGCAGCACGATTCTGTGGGGGGCCGGCAAGGAGTTTCCCTACGAAGGCGAAGATTTTTCGTACCAGATCTTTCGCAAGCGAAATTGTTGCCAGGGGGCGGCGACGCTGAACTGATGATGCGCACCAGCTCGATGATGATTACTACGTGGGGCCTTCCCTTGGCCCTGCTGCTGACGGCATCCGTGTCGTCGGCACAGGGCACTTTTTTGGACAAAGATGCGGCGAATCGAATGCCGACCTCCAGCGAGATTAATTTCGCTCGCCAGAAAACACAGGAAGCGTTGAAACGCTTACCCGAGGCGCCCGTGATCCGCCAGCAGTTTGGCGGGGTGACTCCGAGCGTCGAAACCCTGCCAAAGCCTTCAGCAAAGACCCCAGACATAGCGACTATCGCCGAGAAATACAAAACGCTGGGCCGGACTCCAGCATCGCAAACAGCGGGATCACCGGACCTGATGGTGTTCGTTTCGCTATCCATGCCGAAAGAGGCGCTGGCTCGCATCATCGACCAGTCCGAACTGACCGGCGCGACATTGGTGTTTCGAGGGCTGAAGGGAAACTCCATGACCAAAATGGGCGAAGAAATCAGCACGCTCATTGGCACGCGGACCGTGTCTGCCGTCATTCATCCACCGGCATTTCAGCAATTCACTGTCACACGGGTACCCGTGGTGGTGATCGCACGGCCCGACGCCAGTAGTGTCATGGACGATGGCTGCTCGCAAGCAGATTCCTTCGTGAAGGTCACGGGAGACGTCACGCTGGACTACGCGCTGGACTATATCGAGCGAAAGAGTCCGGACTGGGCATCCACCGCCCGACGCTATCGCGTAAAGCTTGGCGGAGGCACGTTCCAATGAAGCATGGAATTGTCCTCGCGGTGTTCTTGACAGTGCCGTGGCTGGCTGTGGCTGATCAAACTGGAGCCTTCAGCGATGGGAAATCTCTTGGCAGCTCGGTCAATCAGCAAAATCTGAATGCCATCAACGCAGGGACCATTCAGGACAAGATTCCCGCCTATGGTCAATCGGCAACCGAGGCAACGTATTTTCAAGGGGGGAGCGGAAATACGGCAGGCCCCGGCGTGGCCAAGGTAACGACCTGCTCAACCGCAGCGCCCGATAGCGATGCAATCAAACGGCAGGAATGCGATGCCGTAAACTTTTTGGCCAGCAATCCACAGATCCGGCCGCAATTCGCCATCACAAATAGCGATCCAATGGTTCTCGGCGCGAAGAGCGCTCGGAGCAACGCCGAGGGCGTCTTTGAGACAACTGGTATCAGTGGGGGAACCGGCAGCACCACGCAGTGCACAACCAGGACTCAAACCACCCCGGCGCAATACACCACGGAAACCTGCTCCGACCTCGCCGCCATCGATACATCATCGTGCGTCACTGGCCGTCAGATCAACATTGATACCGACGCTAACTTCGAGTGCCAGCGCACTGCTACTACCCTCAGCTCCGCCACTCGCGCCCCTACCGTAACGACTCCCACCTGTACTTACGGCAGAGCCATCAACATTGATGCTGATACAAACTTCCAGTGTGACGAGACGATCAATGGCTATGAGACGCTGACGTGCAAGAAAACGGTCCAGGTCGAGGTGGAGGCTGTCTCAGGGTCGGCGGGCCGAATGGTGTTGGGAGACTTCGGGTCGGTATATCTATTTACAGGTGGTGGAGTAACGGGCGTCTGGCTTCATACGGGAACCGGTGCGGAGATAGCCACCAGTGGAAATGGCACGTTTTCAGGCGGCATGCTCGGTATCGATTCGCCCGGCAACGCCTACAAACTCGACTTGTCGTCAAATAACTGCGCGGGCGGAACATGCACCGGTTTTGCTACGCTTTCATTGTGGCGCCAGTTCAATAGCACCTGGCTGGGATTGTCCACGGCTAACTGGAGCCAAAGTCTTGTCAATGTAACGCAGTGCTCGTTTTTAAGCTCGTTCGGGACAGGGGCAGGATATCGATCTGGGACTTGCTACATCAGCGCCGGCGTTTGCCCGAACGCGTCGGACAGCGCGACGTTTTCGTATTCGTGTAGCGGATCCGTGCCAGCCGGAACGGTCACATTGGGGGCGGGTCAGTCGGCCACCATCGAGTATGTAGGGTACAGCTACGACGTGTGTGACGAATACGGGGGTTGCTACCCCGTTTCCTATCAGGCCGATTGCAACGGTAGCTCCTGGGTGAAGTACAACGGGAATGGGTCATTCACGTACTCTACCTACGGTAGAGCGGGGGGCTCATGCGGCGAAGCCGCTACGATTTCCTCTACCTTCGGGTTTCCTGTCGTTCAAAAAAGGAAGATTTTCAGAACCAATAACGGATGTGCCGGACTCGAAGCGAGGGCGCAATGATCAAGCGCGCAATGGGAGCCCTGACCGTCGCCATGGTCACTTTTTCGGTCGGGTCGCTACATGCCAAAGATTGCGTTAAATCAGGTTCGCGGTGTATCGATACCACGGCGAGCAAACTGTTTTCCGGTATCACGGTAACTCTCGCTCAAGCCGGTGGTTGCTGGGAGCAGGAAGATACCTACACCTGCATCAAACCCAATGCGGTCAATTACTGCCAACCGTTTGTGAGTTCGCAGCCGCAGTGCTGGCAGACCAGTACTGCCTGCTCGCTGAATGACATGTTGATAGGTACCGGCTGCATGCGCTACACGCAGACATGGCGCTGTAATGACCTCAATATGGCCACGCCAGCCAACACAACCAAGCTAGATAGTTCTTACACACTAATTTCCAGCGACTACAACACCGCCCCGTGTGATTCATTGGCGAGCACAAATGGCTGTTCGATTGCGCAATCAACCTGCACCACGGTGACGCCACCGGCACTTCCGCCGGGAATAGCGTCAGATCAGGTTGCCCCGGATGGGTGCTACCAGAAGACCAATACCTATGCGTGCTACGCGATCGGAGCGCCGGTAACCAGTACCTGCATTCGGTCTCAATCGATCTGCGTTGACACCACGCCATCAAAAGTCATCAATGGCGTTGCGGTGACACTGACCCAAGCAGGCGGCTGCTGGCAGTACAGCGACACATGTCTGACCTCAGCCAACTCGGTGAACTATTGTGCGGCCTTGGAGGCGAAAGCCCCGCAGTGCTGGAATATCTCGACGACTTGTATCCAGCAAGACACTATGTTCAATACCGGGTGCATGAAGTATGACTCGACGTGGCGCTGCGGAGATCCCGCAATGCCGACTCCTGAAAATACTATTCGCATGGACAACACCTATACGCTGGTATCGAGCAATTACGATCCTGCGCCTTGTGCAACGCTGGATGCCTCCTGTTCGATCGCACAGTCAACCTGTACCTCGACGACGACGCCATCACTTCCACCGGGTGTGACGCCAGAACAAGTGGCTCCAGACGGCTGCTATGAGCGGCAAACCACCTACGCATGCACTGGCCAGATAGACACGTCCGAATGCGATAGCTACGCCGCGAATGCGAAATGTACGCTGCAAGACAGCTCATGTACCGGCGGTGTGTTGAACAGCCAGTGCACGATGACCACAAAGACGTATAACTGCGAGTCGCGTCCGGCAAGCACCAATACCGCCACGGATTGCTCCGGGCAGCAGTTCTGTCAAAACGGCAGTTGTTTCGACAAAGGCTATCAGAGCGATACCGACTTTGCTCGATCGGTGGCACTCATGGAAGCTGCACGGGAGGCCGGGGTGTACGGGTCGGAAGCCGAAATATTCAAGGGCTTCGACTCCCGTTGCAGGATCAAACTGTTTGGTCTGGCCAACTGCTGCAAGAAGAGCAGCGGCGGCGGAGGGTTTTCCAACTTTAATCTGCTTGGCTCGGCCGCGAGTGTGGGTGGTCAAGCGCTGGATGTCGGATCGTCCTACGTGTATGACGCCCTCTACGGCAGTTCAACATTGCAGCAAGGGCTCGGAGCAGCGCTTGGAGCATTGGGTGCCGATGGACTATTCAATCCCTCGTTCAGCTTTTATGGGTTTTCGTTCCAGTTCCTGCCCAGCCAAGGATTTGTGTTCACAGGCTTCGATCCAACCACGCTGGCGATTCAGATCGGCTTGATGATTTTGCAAGACCTGTTGTCATGCGAGCAGGAGGAGCAAATCCTTGCCATGCGCCGTGGCCAGAATCTTTGCGACGAAATCGGAATCTACTGCTCTAACGAGTTGAAACTGCTTTTCATCAAAATCTGCCTCGAGCACACCAAGTCCTACTGCTGCTTCAACAGTCGTCTGGCCAGAATCCTCAATGAGCAGGGCAGGGGGCAGATCGGGAAGGGATGGGGTGGCGCGGAAAGCCCGAACTGCTCAGGATTTACTCAGGCTGAATTCGCGGCCATCGACTTTTCCCGAATCGATCTCTCCGAGTTCACGGCAGAGATCATGGCGAACGTCAAAATGCCAAGCATTGGAACGTCGAGCCAGCAAATTCAAACATCGGTGCAGCAGAAGGTCCAGAACTACTACCAGAGGTGAAAATGAGGTTTCTCTTCGTTCCCGTTTTCCTAGCTGCCATGGTGGATTCATCCAGTCTTTTCGCGGCGGAATATAGCAGCGTCAAGCAACTGCTTGTGCGAGCGATTGATGCCCCGGATGGCAAAGCAAACGGAATCGTCCTTGGGCAGATCGCCGAGAAATTCAAAAGAACAACAGGATCTTCGGCACCCGTCATAGCGGAGGTAACGACGATCAAGAGCTTTAATCAAGAGGGCTGCAAGCGGCTCAGTGTCCGCCTTGTCCAGAGCGGTGTAGCGACATCGGAAGGCAGGCTTGCTGACTTCGGAATGGATTACGGCCTGAATCTATGCAGGGATGGTAGTCCGCCGACTGAAGGTATGGATCTCGAGCAGGCTGGGAAGGTGCTCGAAAGGCCAGCGGCTCAATGACTTCTCCGTTTCCTTGGAATTTGATCGCCACCAAGACAGTGGTTCGAATGGTTGCAAACCCCCACGAACTCTCAGCGCAAGTACCTGAAATTAATGTGTCGAAAGCTGTCTATTTTTAGAATTGACATTGCTCAACCATGCGGGTTTGCGGGAAGTCAATTCTCGCTTGACGTTAGACAGTAGCGACAAGTAATCCATTGGCCTGTCAATTACCTACATCACTCCCGCAAACCTTCTGATGCCGAAGATTTTTACCATTGCAATGTATATCGTCGAATCGGTGAAAGAGAGCCGAATCATAACAAACGCGGCATAATCGCCGGCCATGAATACCCCTCTTCGCAGCGAGGCGCAACGACGCGCCGACGAGATCGCGATCTTCCAGGTCGAGCTGGAACGCCTCGACAGCGAAGGCGTGCTGCACCTCGATGCGGCCCAGCAGCAGGCGCTGCGCGAGCACCACGCCGCCCTTCTGGCGAGCTTCGCCGGCCGCTTCGACATCGACCGCGACGCGCAGGCCAGGCAGTTGTCGCTCGGCATGCGCGTCGCGTCCTTCCTCGGCGCGCTGGCGCTGGCGGCCAGCGTGTTCTTCCTCTTCTACCAGTTCTGGGGCAATTTCGACGAGACCGCCCAGGTCGCGATCCTGCTCGGCGCGGCGCTGGCCAGCCTCGGGCTGACGGTGTGGATCCAGACTCGCGACGCCTCGGGCTACTTCACCAAGCTGGCGGCGATGGTGGCCTTCGCCTGCTTCGTGCTGAACCTGACCATGCTCGGCCAGATCTTCAACATCACGCCGACCGACCGCGCCCTGTTGCCCTGGGCGGCGCTGGCTTTCCTGCTGGCCTACACCTGCGACCTGCGCCTGCTGCTGGCGGCGGGCATCTGCTGCGTGATCGCCTACGTCGCCGCGCGCGTCGGCGAATGGGGCGGCATCTACTGGCTGCATTTCGGCGAGCGGCCGGAGAATTTCTTCCCGGTCGCGGCGCTGCTGTTCGCCGTGCCGGCGCTGCTGGAACACCGCCGCCTGTCGGGCTTCGCCGCCATCTACCGGATCTTCGGCCTGCTCAGCCTGCTGCTGCCGATGCTGGTGCTGGGCCACTGGGGCTACGGCAGCTACCTGGCCAACTACGACATCGAGGCGCGCAGCATCGAGGGCGCCTACGAGCTTGCCGGCTTCGTCGCCAGCGCCCTGGCGATCTGGATCGGCGCGCGCCGGCAGTGGCCCGATACGGTCAATACCGGCATCACTTTCTTCGTCATCTTTCTCTACACCAAGTTCTTCGACTGGTGGTGGGAGATCATGCCGAAATACCTGTTCTTCCTGGTGCTGGGCCTGGCCGCGATCCTGATCCTGCTGGTGTTGAAACGCCTGCGCCGCATCGGGCACGGCGCGACGGAGGCCGCGCCATGAAGCTGACACCGTGGAAGACCCTGGCGGCCGGCGCGGCGCTGATCCTGCTGGCCAATGCCGTGGCGCTGGTGGGCGTCTATCTGAATCGCAGCGGCGAGGCGGACAGCCGCATGACGCTCTCGCAACGCGAACTGTCCATGCCCTGGCGCGGCGCCATGGTCAGGGAGAACAGCGGCCTGGCGCTGGCGCTGAACTGGCGCGTGATCGAAACCGGAACGGGCGAATACTTCGGTTCGGGTTTCGGCGCCAACGGCGGCACGCCGGACTGGCTCGACGAGTCGCGCATGGCGGCGCTGGGCTTCGATATCGCGGCCGTGGCTGCGGACCAGGCCGAGCGCCGCCGCTTCGAGCGCCAGTTGCCGCGCGAAGTGCTGCTGGTGCTGGAACTCGGCGGTCCGGCCTGGCAGCAGGCGCTGGAGCGCACGCGACAAATTGCCGCGCGCCACGAGGCGGCGCTGCAGGCCAATGCCGACAGCAAGGAGTTTGCCGCCAAGGCCAAGCGCGCCCAGGAACAGTTGAAGCGCGAGGAGAACGCGAACAGCCGGCTGTTCGCCATCGATGCCGGACTGGATCGCGCGGCCCTGCGCGCCAAATACCCGGATCGCGGCCGTTACCTGATCGTCAAGGCCACGCTGCGTCCGCGGACGGTGACGCGGGACAAGCAGACCCGCATCGGCGGCTACCTCAGCGCCCTGGCGGTTTCGCAGATCAACGTGCCGCATGCCCTGCGTCCGGCGCTGGAACCCGCGCTGCGCAGCCAGCGGCGCACGAGAGACGAGCCCGGCGCGCGTTTCGAGGCCACCATCGCCTTCGGCCAGCGCCTGGAGCCGTGGATCGAAGCAGTGGCCGTGCAACCCTGATTCACGCCGCAGTGAGGGCCGAATCCGCCTGCAACAAGGCATAATCGCCAGTCATGAACACATCCATCCTGCTGCGCCGCGTCCTGCCGGCGC
>Ga0172380_10000189_pt1 | contig 133868 bp, 141 predicted proteins | sample Leawe162metaG_FD_119747 | JGI IMG/M metagenome (GOLD analysis project Ga0172380, IMG submission 119747) | Leachate microbial communities from a municipal landfill in Southern Ontario, Canada - Leachate well 162 metaG | ecosystem: Engineered > Solid waste > Landfill > Unclassified | place... | reverse complement strand
TGCCACTGCACTCCTTTATCAAACAGTAGATCATTATAATCATCCAGATCATGTAGCAAATTCTTATTCCACTCGTTCTGCACAAATATTTGAGCAAACACCTTCAATTCCTTATCCTTTTCCTACTCCTGCATCTGAACTTATTTGCAAACCATCTTCAGATCTCCAATGCGCGCCATCTTTTTATCCCATACTTTTAAACGCAGTGCTTAATCAAAGAGCAATACAAGAACAAATCAATAAAGAATCCACATCCTACATTCCAAGCGGCCAAGCCCTTGCACCAGAGCACGTTCCATATCCTTTACAACATCATACTTCTAGCCAAGGCTCCACGTATTATCAAATACACGTTCCTTATATACCTGAGCAGCACAGCACAATTCCTTTAGTTGCTACTTCTGCAAAAGCATTGGTTGCCATATATGTTATTTATAAAGATATTTTACAACCTTATTTTACTACTCAAAAATCAAGTTCACGTAAAAATCCATTATTTGCAACACTTTGCAAAGCTGCTGGTTGCATAGATCAAGATCTTTATGAGAACTTAAAAAGCCAAGGATATACGCATTATTATTCAATTCCTTTGAAAAAATATTGCATACAAAATCTACTTACTTTCAGAGAAGATTTAGAATATCTCCCAGATTATTCTCACTTAGATTTTCCTTTTATGCTTGCTCCGCATTATACTCATGATCAAGGCATACAAAGCTGGTTTACAAATTATAAACAGCAACATGAAGTAATTAAAAAAGCAAAAGCTTTACACAAACAAGTTATTGCACGCAGAGATGAATTTTTACAAATTCTTCAAAAAATAACATCTCCCACTTCTATAATAGATCAAATTTCTGGGCGTTTGGGCCTTGCAACATTCTCCATACATCCATCTTTGGCACCTATTTTTGAAAAAGGATTACAAAAATGTTTGCCTGTATGGTTTGATCACCAAGGAACTTTATTCAATATCCAAGCTTTACCACAAAAATCTTTTGAAAAAATATTCAAAAAATTCTTATATTATCTTCCACCTGATGATAAAGAATTGCACAAATTATCACTAGAAGATTTAACTGCCATAGCGCACAATCATGGCATACCTTTTCATGCGCAAGGATGCGTTATACACAATAACTCTGGAAATATACATCTTCAAAAGCTTATACGCGCTTTTAATCAAGAAAATCCCTATACACACATTTCTGAAATCTATGAATCTTATCAGCCAGCGCATCCTTTAGCGCATCTACTTGATGTACATATAGTGAGTGCCAGATTTACCAAACTTGCACAGATTCCAGAATTTAAAAGCTTGATACAAAGCGAATTTCCCTCTCTACAAACAGCATGCAATTTTACACAACAACAAGAATTATTGCTTGCATACGAAGATATAGAAAGAATTGAAAACTTATGTGCACAAGCTCAAGCGCAAGATTTTATGTATGAAGATGATAAAGAAGCGTATGATGATGAATATGAATATGATGATTCAGATGATGGATTAGAAGATCTCATACATTTACAAAGCAAAGAAACAAAAAAATAAAAATCTACTAAGAAAAATAACAATTCAAAACCGCCAACAGACCCTGAAAAGGATCCTGAAAAAAATCAAAAAAATCGCAAGATAATAATAGTACCCCCGAAACTTTTAGAAAAAATTAGAGAAATATATAAAGATTTTAAAGAAACTCTTGAATGGGATCAAATAACTACTGAAATGAAACGAACAATTGCACGAGCTCTAAAATTTATCAAAGAAACCAAAGATTATGCTTTTAACAGCATGGGAGAGTTAGTATTTGAAAAAAGAAATGTGCAAATATCTTTCGATAAAACTGCACATAAAGGCGGTTTTTGGAAGGTTTTTAATAAAATAACAGGAAAACGATATACTATGAACATAGATCTTACCAAGATTATAGGAAAATAAATGAAATTTGAAAAACCATTTACTATAGAAATTGATCCTACCTATACACAAAGATTTGAAAATGATGAACCTGGATGTGCATATGGCAAAATTACTATGGGGTATGGTGAAGATTGGGAAAGTTTTTATATGTCTCCTCAAGTTTGGAACATAGAAGATTATGTAAAACAATGGAAACTTGCTTGGAAACATTTAGAAAATCATGATACAAGCGTATTTGTAGCTAATATACAACTTAATCCCTTGCTGGAACTATATGTTATTTACAAAATAAATAATACAATTTATATAAATAATTTTCTTTTTACTGGAACTCAATATAAAAAATTAGTAGGCAAAACTCCATTTACTATACAAAGAAGCTTAGAATGCATTCCAAAACCACCTAAAGATTTCTTTTCAAAGAATTATGATGCTGATAGATGGATAATAAAGATTATTTCATGAAATTTGATAGACCATTTACTATAGAAATTGATCCTGATGCTAAAAGACAAATTAATTTAGATCCAAGAGGCGCATATGGCAAAATTACTATGGGATATGATAATGATTGGGAGCACTTTTACATGTCTCCTAGTGTTTGGAAGATAGAAGATTATGAAAAACAATGGAAACTTGCTTGGAAACATTTAGAAACTCATGACACAGGTGTATTTGTAGCAAATGTGCAACCTAATCCCATGGCAACAATTTATAGTCTTTATAAAATACAAGATAGCATTTTTATTAGACCTTCAATGCTCTTTGAAGAAAGTTATCTCGAAATGATTGGTAATAATCCTTATACGCCAGAAACAAGTTTTCTTTATATCCCTGAAAGAAAGCATTTTTTTATGAAATTTCGAGGTAAAAAAATTCCTGCAGATGAATGGAAAGTGAAAATCATCTCATGAAAAAGACTTATTTTTTAATCAAAGCTTAATAAATTTAGAAAAGGGGCGGTGTAAAAATCCGCTCTCCTTTATAAAATTCTTCTTTTAATATACGAAACTATTTTATCTAAAAAAATATGTGAAAAGCATCCTGCAAAAAAAAATAAAGAATAATACCCAACCACGCGCACATATAAAGGCGCATGAAGCACCACTGCCAAACAAGGCACAAGTGAACAAAATGCTAAAAACCAAACTTTATGAAAAAGGCCGCGATGGCGTACTAGTAAAGGCAATAAGGCAAGCACTGCCAATGCAGAACTAACATCATATCTTTTGCATAAAATAAACCATCCCATACAAACTGCAAGGAGCGTATAAAATATTTTTTGTCCCTTACTTTTAATATCTATATCAGGAAATAGCGCTCCCAATAAACAAAAAAGCAAACTGGGCACTATAATATCCCACGATGGTCCATGTGTTTTTAAAATATGTATTAAAGCAATATAAACAACCACCCCACCTGCCAAATGTCCTTGATAATTTGGCATACTATTCTCCTTTTAATGTGGATATGTAAACTTCATAAACGTAGTGCCTGGATAATAAAATTGCAATACTCTTTGATAATCATATCCCTGCTTCACCATATTCATAGCGCCCCATTGGCACAATCCAATATGATGCCCATATCCTTTTCCTTTAAAAATAATGTGCTTATCTTTTTTTATAAGAGAATATGCAAAACTACGTACTTGCGGAAAAAGAGAATATGCTTTTCTACCAGTAATCAATATTTTTCTTTCAGGTGCCACAATACAAAGCTGCACAGCAAGGCCCGCCTTATCACGCTTTGTTATTTTCATATCTATAACTTTGCTAACTTTTATTCCTTGCTCTTCAAGAAGCTTTTTAATAGAGACAAAATCATAATCTGCTTGCCATGAATATACCCATGCAGATTTGCAATGAGTACATGCTTTTATACGCGCTAAATAAGGATGTTTTTTAAAATCATATCCTTCAACATGTGCAGGAACAATCCCACCACAACATGAATCAAACATAGCGTCTATAGGCTGGCCTTCATGCGCCAAAAAAATATTATGCGTTTCATGAACAGCAAGGCGTAATTTCTCAAAAACTTTACGATGCTGCCCATTATAAGTTTGATGATGCACAGAATTCTTAATATGATAAGGCAGTTTTAATGCGCGAGACTTCATAATTTTTGCAACTAAATATGTTCTGCATGCCACAGCAAGCACTTTATTTGCTTCTAAAGACCAGCCTGGCCATCCTTCATCTTTCAGCACTGAAACTAAATAATCATCAACTGGCACCGCATTAATCACTAATAAAGATGATGCTTCTTTAATGAAGATCAAAGATCCCAAATAAGAATGATCGTGGAATTGCAAGGATCCACAATCAGCCTGAAGAAAATTACGCAATGCTTTTTGTGGTAAACTGATTATAAAATCATATGATAACCGATAGATTACATGATCAAGCATAGTTTCTAATTTTTCTAAACATACATGAGTATGTTTTTTTAGATATTTTATATCTTTAGTACTCAAATGTAATTCTGCAGATGAAGCTTTCACTTGTACTTCAATTTTATCATGCAAAAACATTCGCAATTTCTTATCAAGCATTTCAGAAGAAACACATGGATCTTCGCCAAGATTTTCAAAAAAATTCTGCACAATTGCTTTAATCGTTGTATAAACATATGTATAAACTTGACTCGATTTATTATGTTCTTTTACAGCATTAAGCAAAAACGAATGCGCCCATTCAGAGCTCCCAGGAAGCCGTTCCTGCATGCTTTCTTGAGTATTAGCAAGTTGCGTGTTTTTTACAAAATCTCCAATTTTTACTAAGCACGCTTGAGGCAGGAGAGGAAAAATGTGCAATTTTTGTTTAAAACTTGCAACCCCATCAATGGCCAAAGAATCATCTTTAAGCCCAATCTCAATATCTTTTTTTATAACACGATGTCCCGGAGTTACAGAAGCATAATCTGAAATAAAAAACCCATCCTTACTTTGAACCTGCAAAGATTGTTCTTTTAATTCTTGTAAAGGAATTGTACATAATAAAACCTTAACATCAAAACATTGAATAAATGATGTGTTAAAAAGTAATAGTAGTACAATGAAATGTGGATAGAAGATCTGAAAAACGTTTAGGCGGGCTAATTTTTTTATCAATTCCATAGTTGGCCAATTCATCTGCTTTTTTATTTTCAGAACGTAAAACATGCACAAATTCAATATGAAACGGCTTCATAAGATCTATAGCAATCCGTTTTAGTTCAAGTAATATGATATCTTTAACTTTATAACCACCTTGCATTTGTCGTACTAATAATTGCGAATCTGAAACAATTCGTACATGATCCCCTAGTTTTGCGTATGAACTCGCAAAGAATAAGCCTAATAATAATGCTAAATATTCAGCCTGATTATTAGTTTTAACTCCTAGAAAAAATCCTTGCTCACATATTATTTTTTCATTTTGCATGAGGCAAATTCCTGCGCCCGCAAGACCTGGATTGTTTCGTGAAGCCCCATCAATATATAAAATCCATTGAGTGATTGCTTTAGGAGTTAATGATAAAGAATCTGAATTTTCTTGATTAAAAAAGCTGAGTTGTTTCATGATCTTCTCCTTCTCCTTTAATCTTTATACAATAAAATTCTATAACAATTTTGGCACTGCAATAATTTTTTATGTTGTAAAAGCTGCATATCTAAAGGACTAATTGGATAAAAACATCCACCACAACTTTTTTGCACTATTAATACTATAGGATTTGTAACTTTAGTATGCATATGCATATAAAGATTAATCCATTCGCCTTGCTCTTCACTAAGTTTATTTTTACGCTCTTGTTCAGTACTTTCAAGCTCTAATTTTACATTCTCAACTTGATTTTCCAAGGCTTTCATTTCTGGCAGAAGAGTATCCAAAGAATATTGCAATGCAATTCTATCTTGTTGATATTTCTGCTCAATTTCAGGAAATTTTTCCCACATCTGCAATACAATAGTTTCTTGAGCGCTTCTTATCTGCTCAATATTTTCTACTTCTTTGATACAAGCTGTATATTCTTTTGCTGCATGAAGATTATTCATTTTTATTTTTAATGAATCTTCTTTGTCTTGTAATTCTTGAAGATATCTTTCTTGCACATCAATATCTTTTTTTAACTGATGGAATTGATGCTGCATTGCTTGAAAATGCTCTTGAAACTGCGCATAAAGATGCTTTTTTTGCAAAAGCTCTTGTTCACATTTTTTGACATCATGACGCAGGAAAAGAAGACGTTGATCATATGACGCAAGATCAACTAAAATTTGCAATTGAGTACTTCTCATCCATAACCTTTCATGATAGCGAGGCATGATACTAAGAGAAAGCTAATACTGGTGGGCCCACCAGGGATCGAACCTGGGACCTTTCGGTTATGAGCCGACTGCTCTAACCCCTGAGCTATGGGCCCCTTTATATGCAGTATTGCATAAAGAATAGAAGATTTTTCAGATATTGTGAAGTAAAAAATATGTTTAGGGAAAATTTCCATACAATTTTCTAAATTTTTAATTTCATTTCCAGGCTTTGAACGTGCTGAATAACTCTTTCTTCTTCTGCCATCTCAAGCTCAGGTAATTCTAAAATAATTGGAATCTGCAAAAGCATGGGTTGCCGCATAAAAACTGCTAATGAAATATCTCCAATTTGCCCAGTTCCAGGAACTGCATGATGATCAATTTTTGAACCACATGTTTTTAAAGTATCATTTAAATGAACAAGGCTAATAGCATCTTTGCCCAAATATATCTCAATTTGTTTGAAAAAATTATCTTGGTCTGCAAAATTTTTTAAATTATAGCCATAAACATACGCATGTGAGGTATCAATACAAATGCCAGATTTTCCTTGGGTAATTAAATTTTTTAAAGCACTCAGTTCTTCTAAAGAACCTCCCATAGCCCTTCCTGCATGTGCAACATTTTCAAGTACAAAAGTAAGTGTTGGAACCTGCAATAAGAGTTCATTAATCATTTCCGCAAAAACCTTAATTCCCTCTTCCTTAGTAGAATTGCGAAGAGAAGCTCCAACATGCACTACAAAATGAGTAAACCCGAGTTCAACGGCAGTTTTCATCTCATACAAAGCACGATTTTTTGTACGTTGAGAAGGATTACAAAAATTAATCCAATAAGAACTATGCACAAATGTATATTTAAATTGATGCATTTGCTCTTGAATCCATTCTTTTTCTTGATCTGAAAATATCTGATATTCACCTTTATGATCAACTAAAAAACATTGGAACCAAGGCAATTTATAAGCAAGTGCTTTTTTTATTACAGGAATAAGCCCAGCCTGAGTTATCCGAATATGCAATCCTATACGCCCATTAGCTGTATCGTACATATTGCTCTACCGTATTTTTATCTATATAAAGCTGCAAAGTATCAACTAATTTTTCTGCACATTCTATAGCAAACTTTCGAGAACTCCCACCAAAGCGAAGCGAAATAACAGGTTCTGTATTTGAACACCTTATAATAAACCAATATTTTTGATGCACATATCTAATACCATCATGAAGCTGAATAGTTCCAGATTCCCATGTCTTCACTTGCTCTAATAAATCTTTTACTAAAAGTGCGCGTTTTGATTCCTCAAAAGGAATACGAATTTCTGCAGAATCATATGTAATTGGCAAATAAGAAAATAAACGAGCAAAACCACCATGCTGCAAAGCTATTTTAAGCAATCGCAATGCTGCATACATCCCATCATCATAACCAGGATGCTTATCTGCAAAAAAATAATGCCCGCTCACTTCACCACCAACAATACCTTGTTTATCTTTTAATGCTGCTTTTATATATGCACAACCTGTTGGCACTATAGTACAATTAATCTGACGCTGTTCAAGTTCGCGCAAAAGCGTTGCTGATGTTTTAATATCAACTACCACTTTAAGCTGCTGTTCACGCTCATGCGTATACGCAAATAAAAAGAAAAGTTCATCTCCATTTAAAACTCTTCCTTGCGGCAAGTACACCACTAAGCGATCTGCATCTCCATCAAAAGCAAATGCTGCATCATATTGTTTTTGCATAAGTAAAGATGCAATATACGTGCGTGCTTCAAGACTTGCAGGGTCTGGATTATGAATCGGAAAATCGCCATCAGGAACTTCTAAAAAAAGATCTGTAGATTGCCAGCCAAGACGTTCTATTAAAGCTTTTAAGATAATTCCACCAGCCCCATGTCCAGCATCAATTAAAATTTTAAAAGGCATATTAATAAGATCTTGTGCTTCTTTTACTAAGGAATCAATATAAGCTTCGTGCAAATTCAAGGCTGAATGAGGTTGATAAACAACAGGATATGCTTCTTTAAATTCAGGATTATTTATAAATATTTCATACATCGTTTGTAATTGCTGACCCTGCAAAGAAGAAGTGCCGCAATATAATTTTAATCCATTATATTGTTTAGGATTATGAGAAGCAGTCACCATAATGCCTGCATCACCATATTTTTGATGCAACGTGAATACAAGATGCGGAGTAATCGTCATCCCAAGCCATACCACTTCAACATTACAATGCACTGCTGCTTGCGCAACAACATGCGCTATATCATATGAATCATGGCGTGCATCATAGCCTATTACTAAAGTTTTAATAGGAGTGCGTTGATAAGAATGGCAATATTCAAGAAACGCTTGCGTATAAGCATAAATATCTTCATAAGAAAAATGCTTGCCTACAATGCCTCTTATATCATATTGTTTTACGGCTGATTGCAGCATAAAGCTCCCTTGTAGTATAAAAAATAGGTGTTATGCTAAATTGATGTTTACACAAAGTAGATATATAACTGGCATTCAACATATATGATTCCTTTAAAAATAGAAATCAAAAATTTCTTAAGTTATGGCCCTGATGCACAAATTATAGATTTTCAGCCCTATCATCTTATTTGCTTATCAGGCAAAAATGGGCATGGAAAATCTGCATTGCTTGATGCAATCACCTGGGCTATTTGGGGACAAGCAAGAAAAACTACAGGCACCAGCAAAGCCGATGAAGGCTTAGTTCATCTTGGCCAAAAGCACATGCTCGTGATTCTTGATTTTCAAGTAGCACAAACTACGTATAAAATTCGCAGAGAATATGTGAAAGGACAAAGCAAAGCATTTAGTGCTGTTGAATTTGGCACTTTGCAAGAAGATGGTTCTGTAAAATCTTTGACAGAAAAAACCATAAAAACCACGCAAGAAATTATTGAACGCAACATAGGAATCACCTATGATGCATTCATTAATTCTGCATTTTTACGCCAAGGCCAATCTAATGAATTTTCTAAAAAATCTTCAAAAGAACGCAAAGAAATTTTAGCTTCTATTTTACAGCTTCAAGAATTTGATCATTTAAAAAATTATGCACTTGAAGCAATCAAAGATCTTCAGCAATCAATTCTTACCAAACAAAGCGTTTGCAAACATCTTGAACAAGAGCATGCGCAGCTTCAAGAAATCCCAGCTCTTTTTGCTACGCTTGAACAAACAATGCAAGATTTACAAAAACAAGAAGATGCTCTTTTACTCAAAAAAAATACTCATGAAAAAGAAATGCAAAAACTGCAGCAAACTCTTCATGAGCAGATGCTTGCAAAACAACAGCTTGATGAGCTTTCCAAAGAAGCTGAAATCACTATAAAAAAATTACAAGAAATAAAAACAAATATAGCTGAAATACAACAAAAACTTGCAGGATTAAGTTCACGCCACGATCTTGAAAAAGAAAAACAAAATGCTGAAAATGTAATAAAAACTTTTGATGAGAAACTTAAACAAAAACTTCATCTTAAAGAGCAATATCTGCATTATAAAGAGCAAGAATTCATTTTACAGAAAAATCTTGAACAAGCTTTTACTGCATCATTGCATGAAAGCACCTCTACATTGCAATTGCTCTCGCAGCAGCTTGTATATTTACAAAATGCCAAGCAAGAATTACAAATTATTTATGACACAAAACAACAAGAAATCGCTGCAGTAAGCAAAGAAATACAGATTCTTGAAGCAAATATTAAGGCTTATAATACTCAAACAGTGGCTATTTTGCAGACAGAATATGAAAATTTGCAAAAACAATTTCATCAAACAAACACTTCTTTAGAACATCTTACTGCATATTTAGAAGAGCTTTCTAGCAAAGAAAAATTTGTACATGCGCAAGATGCTTGTTGCCCTTTATGCGAACAACAAATTTCTGGATCTCGTAAAAAATTTTTAGAAACTAAATTACAAAATTCGATCATGCAAACGCAAGAAGATCTTGCCAAAGCACATGCACAACAAAAAGAGCTCATTATTGCATTGCAAACTTCAGAAACTGCTTTGCAAACAGCACAAAAAGAATTTAATAATTTTGTAGCTTTAAAAGCTAACGCACAAGAGCTCATACAAAGAAAAGAAAAATTCAATCAAGAGCTCTCTAAGATTATGCATGATCAGCAAGAACTTTCTTTACAACTTGATACTTCTACAAAAGAACATGCAATTTTAGAAAAAAAAATCGCACAAGCTCAACAAGATTTTATACAACAACAAGCTCTTCATCCTGAATTACAGGCCTTACAAGCAAAGATTCAAAACATTATTACACAAGGCAAATCCTTGCAATATACTGAGCAATCACATCTTGAAGCACAACAAAGCTTACAAATGTTTATAAATAAACTTGAACAAAGCAATGGGCAAGATGCCTTATGTAAAGATCAGGCAATTTTACAAGAGAAAAAAGAACTTTCTGAAAAGCATCTGGAAAGCCTTACCGTTAAAATAAAAACTTTAACTAGCCAACAACTCCCAGAACAAAATACTCATTGCAAAGAGCTTGAAAAAAGCATCCTCATAGTTCATAAGGAACTTGAAGAATTATATCAAAAAAAGCAACTACAAGCCCAAGAAAGCGGGAAATTGCAAGCTTTGCTGCAAAAACAAGAATCTATCCTTGCACAGCTTTCTTCTCTTGAAAAAGAAATTCAAAGCCTTGAAAAAGAGACCTCTGATTATCAAGAAATTGCACGGGCATTAGGAAAAGATGGGATTCAGGCGCTTTTAATCGAAGAAGCAATCCCTGAAATAGAACAAGAAGCTAACGATCTTTTAAGCAGATTAACGAATAACCAAACACAGATATTTATTGAATCTTTACGTGATCTAAAAAAAGGTGGCCATAAAGAAACTTTGGATATAAAAATAGCCGATTCTTTTGGCCTCAGGCCCTATGAAATGTTTTCTGGGGGAGAAGCCTTTAGAATTGATTTTGCATTGCGCATAGCCATTTCTAAGCTCCTTGCGCGTAGAGCCGGCACTACCTTGCAAACCCTTATTATCGATGAAGGATTTGGCTCCCAAGATGAAGAGGGCTTATCTTTAATCATGGATAGCATTTATAAGATCCAAGATGATTTTGCAAAGGTTATCATTGTATCTCATTTGCCCTCTTTAAAAGAGCAATTTCCTGTGCAGTTTATAGTTCAAAAATATGCTACAGGAAGCTTTATAAAAGTTATTGAACAAGGATAATAAACAACGAAAAAGGCCCACGATTTCTCGCAGGCCTTTTTATTATCTTAGTAAAGATCTCTATAGATTATATATTACAATCCAAGAGTCCCTTGTTGAACACCACTTAAAATATTAGCTTTTAAAGCAGCTTGTTTATGCAATTCACTTGTTCGAGCAAAGCTCATAGCTTGTCTTGAACGAGCTTGTATTTTTCTAGCTTCAACTAAAATAGCATCTGCTTGAGCTACAGCTTCAGGACTTGCATCAACAGTTTTAGAAGTTTTAAGAACTTCTACTGCTTTTGCAGTATCAACTACTACTTTTGCAGCTTCATCTGCTTTAGCTTTTATTGTAACTTTAGTAGCTTCATTTTTAAGATATAATGCATAAGTTATAGCACCAACCGCAGCAACACCCGCAGCTATAGCACCATATCTAGAAGTGCTTGAAGTTACATATGAACTTGTTGATTGTGCAGCTGAAACAATACCATCATACCATGATGCAGCATCTGCTACTTGTGTACCAACTAATGCAGTAAGCATAACTAATGTTAATTTTCTATTTAAAGTATTCATATAAACCTCCATTATATATAGATACTTCTTTTCTATTTTCATTCTCTACTATCATACTATAGGCTAGAAAAACCTGCAAAAGGGTAGAGCTTTCTATAAAACAATATGATCTAGTCGCTATTTCTAGTAATTCAAAATCATTATAAAACTATCAAAATCTCTTTATTTCTTAATAAAACTTAATCTTAATATATGATAATTCTTATAAATTTGCCTTTAAACAAATTCAAATCATTTCAAAGCTCTATTTACTTACAAGAAGCCCTAAGATTTGTTATATGGCAAAAATAAGGCATATTTTGCCTATATTATGATAGTAGATTAAGACTAATTTTAAGTTTGATGTTTAAGTCTATTTTCATAGATTATTTGTTATTTTCAGAAAATGAGGCTAAATCCTCATTATAATAAGAATATCATAGATCCAAATAAAGCTTAAAAGCCCCTTTAAAATCATTTAAAAGTGCCCTAGCAGCCTCTTTATTGCTCTATTTTAACCTCTTTTAATGAGGGAATTTTATGTTTTAAACGAGTTTGGATACCCATAGAAACTGTATAAAATGATAAAGGACACGTACTGCACGTGCCTTTTAATGCTAAAGTAACGATCCCATCATGGATTGCTACGAGCTCTATATTCCCCCCATGAGAATTTACATAGGGGGATATAGCTTTTAATTCTTCTTGTACAATTGATTCAATATCAGATTGTATTAAACCCATTGCAATCTTGCCATAGAGGCAGTATCACTCGGACGGCGTCCAAGACGTAAAATACGAGTATATCCGCCTGCACGATTTACATAAGTTGGTGCAATTTCAGCAAAAAGTTTTGTACGTGCTGATGCGCTATATGGCAATAAAGATTGCACACGGCGATGCACATTAAAATCATTTCCGCCTTTTGCTACTAAAGTAACCAAGCGTTCAGCTAAACGGCGAATTTCTTTTGCATGCGTAAGCGTTGTGGTGATATGGCCATTAGTAATAAGCTGTATTACCTGGTTTCTAACCAATGCTTTACGATGTGAAGAACTCACATTTAATTTTTTCTTATCTTTTAAATGTCTCATAGGTAATCCCTATTTGCTTTATGCAGCTTTTTTCGCTTTATTTTTCAATGCTTTTGCTATTGATTCTTCATTAATATTCATACCAAAACGAAGACCATGAGAGCGCAAGCTTTCTTTTACTTCATCTAAAGATTTACGGCCAAAATTCTTAATTTTAAGCCCATCTTCTTCAGAAAAGTTTACCAAATCAATCACACGACTGATATTAGCATTAATTAAACAATTATGAGCGCGAGCTGAAAGCTCAAGTTCATCAATTGATTTTAAAAGTAACTCTAAAGGAAGTCCTTTTAAACTTACATCATCAACTTCAATTTCTTGATAAACAACTTGTTCTTCAGCTGGTTTTGAAAGCTCATTAAATGGGATTTCTGTGCCCATGAGGAAGTTTTCAAGTTGCGTTCTTAATACTGAAACAGCATAATTGAGCACATCAACTGGATTTTCAGCACCATTCGTATGAATATGTAAAATTAATTTATCATAATCAATATCTTTACCCACACGAGTTTTATCCACATCAAACATAACTCGGACTACTGGAGAAAACATTGCATCAAGATAAATACGATTATCTGATTGTAAAGATTTCCCTAAAGGCCATTGAGCCGGTTGATAACCACGTCCAGCTTCAACAAAAAACTCTATTTCAAGTTTTCCACCCTCAGAAAGATGTGCAAGTACAAGATCTTTATTAACTAATTCAAGATGATCATCACAAGTAATATCTGCTACCGTAACAATACGTTGACCAGCCACAGAAAGCTTCATAGAACCTGGCTTATTATCTCTATTTTTAATAACAATCTGCTTAATATTAAGCATAATTTGCATAACATCTTCCACCACTCCTGGCAAAGATGAAAACTCATTATTCACACCTTCTACAATTACTGAAGTAACCGCAGATCCTTCAATAGACCCTAGTAATACTCTTCGTAAAGCATTGCCTAAAGTCATTCCGAAACCTGATTCTAAAGGAGTCGCTGTCAATAATCCATAAGAATCTGACAATGACTTCTTATCCCAACCAAGTTTTGGCAATGTAAGTGGTTTATACTCTAATTTATTCATAAATAAAATTCCCTAATCTTACCGCGAACCGTATACAATTTCACAATACATCAGCACTTCGTTCTTATTTGGAATACAATTCAACAATAAGGTGCTCTTCAACTGGCACTTGAATATCGGCTCTTACAGGAAGACGCAATACACGCCCAGTATAATCACCTTTTACAAGTTCAAGCCAATCTGGCACTTTAATTGCCACACTTAAACGTTTATTAACTACTTGCTCTATAAATGCAGCTTTATTTTTTGCAGCATCTGCTAAAGCAATCACATCGCCTTCTTCAATCAAATAAGATGGTGAGGTAACTTTTCCATTATTCACTTTAATATGGCCATGCACGATCATTTGACGAGCTTGCACTCTGGTAGTTGCCATTTTTAAACGGAATATTACATTATCCAAACGACGCTCTAATAAATTGAGCAAATTCTCTCCAGGAGTGCCTTCAGCATGTATAGCTATACTAAAAAAACGTTTGAATTGTTTTTCACGCATACCATACATTTCTTTAACTTTTTGTTTCTCATGAAGTTGACGGCCATATTCCGTCATTCTTTTAAAGCGTTTTGGCGATGAATTTTCTGCATCATTTGTTGGCGCAGAAGGGTTTTTTTGATTTTTTTTATTATTTGTTTTCAACATAACTGTTACATACCTAATTACGAAAGATTATACACGACGTTTTTTAGGAGCTCTGCATCCATTATGAGGCAAAGGAGTTACATCACGCAATGTGGTGATATGAAATCCTGCGCCCTGCAAAGCACGCACAACTGAATCACGACCAGATCCTGGACCTTGTAAATTCACTTCCAAGGATTTAATCCCCATAATAGCCATATCTTTTGATAAGGTACTTGCTACTTGAGATGCTGCAAAAGGAGTTCCTTTTCTTGAACCTTTGAACCCTAATTTACCAGCACTACCAGAGAATAAAACATCTCCTTCTTCAGTCGTAATTGTAAGTAAGGTATTGTTAAATGTAGATTTAACATGTGCCACAGCTGATGTTACGTGGCGTTTAGTTTTTTTAGCTTGCTTTTTATATGCCATTGTATCCTCTATCTACTATTTCTTAGCAACTTTACGTTTTAATGCAACAGCAGATCCTGCTTTACGTGGACCTTTACGTGTACGAGCATTTGTTTTCGTACGTTGGCCACGAACAGGCAAGCCCTTTTTATGGCGCGTGCCACGATAGGAACCAATTTCTTGCAAACGTTTAATATCTAAAAGTACTTTTTTACGCAAATCACCTTCAGTTGGATACGTTTCAACTGCTTTTTGCAAAGCAAAAATATCTTTATCTGTAAGATTTTTTACACGGATATCGTAATTGATACCTAATTTTTTAAGAATTGCTTGAGAAGTTTTAAGCCCTATTCCGTATACATACGTAAGTCCATATTCAATACGTTTTTGAGCTGGTAAGTTGACACCTGAAATTCTTGCCATTTTTTACCTTATCCTTGACGTTGTTTCATACGTGGATTCTTTTTATTAATAATATACACACGCCCTCTTCTACGTACCACTTGGCAGTCTGGAGTGCGAGGTTTCACAGATGTTTTAACTTTCATAAGTACCTTTCTTGCTAGAAATTAACTCTTATATCTTCTTACGATTCGACCCCGTGTCAAATCATAAGGGGAAAGCTCTAGCGCTACTTTATCCCCCGGCAAAATGCGAATATAATTCATTCTCATCTTACCCGAAACGTGCCCCAATACTACGTGTCCCCCTTCAACTTGAACTTTAAACATTGCATTTGGTAGCGTTTCTTGAACCACACCATCAATTTTTACAACATCATCTTTTTTCATAGAAAACTTTCCTTACAGCCTTGTTAATATTTCTGGATTTCCAGACTTCACAAGTACAGTATCTTCAACATGCATTGCCAAACTACCATCCCTTGTTTTTGCAGTCCATTTATCTTTACTTATATAAATTCCTGCATCACGCATTGTAAGCATTGGTTCTAAAGCAAAAGTCATACCTTCACGCAGCACCATGCCTTGTCCTGGATCTCCATAATTTGGAATATCAGGTTCTTCGTGCATTTTTTTGCCTATTCCATGACCTGCAAATTCTTCTACAATGCCATATCCTGCTTTTTCTATTTCTTGCTGTATTGCATATGAAATATCTGAAAGCTTGTTACCGGCAACGCATTTTTGTATTCCAGCATCTAAAGCTTTTTGCGCAGCAGCCATAAAATTTGCAATTTCTTGAGGACAATTCTTGCCCACATAAAATGCTCTGGTCATATCTGCACATCCTTTATTCCAAGATACACAAACATCAACCTTTACTAAATCACCTTCTTTAATAAAAAACTTTTCAGAAGGAACTCCATGCACCACAGCATCATTAACCGATATACAGCATACATGCCTATATCCTTTATAACCCTTAGTACAAGAAACTAAATTATTTTTAGCAAATTCCTGAGCCAGCCATGCATCAATAGATGCCGTTGATACCCCTGGTTGTATAATATTTTCAAGTGTTTCAAAGATTTCTGCTAATAATTTACCAGCAGTGCGCATACGAAAAAGTAATTGCTTATTTTTAACGAACATCATGCACACCAGCTATTTTTTTCACATCTTCAAATATAACTTCTACAGCTCTATCAGTATTAATAACACAAGGCTTTATACCACGATCAAGATAGTATTTTACAATATCTTGTTCATTACAATGATATGAATCAAGACGATGACGAATGCTTTCCATGGTATCATCACTTCGTTTTGTCAAAGGTGCATTGCAACTATCACATCTGCCTGGTGATTGCGGCAACAATCCAGAATTTGGCTTTAAAGAATATGCCCGTTGGCACTCTTTATTCGTACAAATTGTACGATATAAAATTCTTTCCATAATTTTTTCTGAATTAATATTAAAATGCAAAATCTGCATCTTTACATTTACATTTAATTTTTCAAGCATTGCATCCAAAAGATGCGCCTGACGCAATGTTCGAGGATATCCATCAAGAACAATAACCATTGGGGAATTAAAGACTTGTTTAAGCCATTGTTCAACCATTTCAGCTATAATCTCATCAGAAACAAGCTTACCAGATTTTATAATAAAATCTATTTGCTTACCCAAGTCTGTTTGCTTTTGGATATGCTCTCTACATAAATTACCCGTTGATAATGGAACCCATCCTAATTGAGAAGTGCACAAACTTGAGATAGTACCCTTACCAGAACCAGGAAGTCCCATAAATAAAAATAACTTTGAATGCTGTTGTCTATTCAATGTTAAGCCCTGTTTTTTATTCTGCCCCCGGATAAAAATCCTTCATAACGGCGCTCAATTAAATACGATTCCACTTGATTTGCAATTTCTAATGCAACCCCTACCGCAATAAGCATAGAAGTTCCATTTTCTTCAAAAGGAATTTGGAAAACTAGGCGTAAAATATTTGGTAATAATGCCAAAGTTGCCAAATAAATAGCTCCTGCAAGCCCTATTCTATATAAAATATAATCAAAGAAATCTGCAGTATTTTTACCTGGTCTCAAACCAGGAATAAAGCCACCACTTTTTCTTATATTTTCTGCAAGCTCTGGTGGATTAATTGCAAGCGCAGTATATAAGAAAGAAAATACTATAATTAATAAGAACTGGAGAACAAAGAACAATGGTCCTTGATAAAAAGCATCAACAAAAGGTTTAATTATTGGAAACTTTGATGAAAGCAAAGATGAAACTACAAGTGGAAATTGAAGCACGGTACTTGCAAAAATAACGGGCATAACTCCTGCACTGTTTATCTTAAATGGAATATAGGTACTTTGCCCACCAAATATTTTATTTCCTACAATTCGGCGTGTATATTGCACTGGAATTCTACGATCACCTTTTTCAAGGAATACAATTGCAGCTGCAATTAATACAAAACATACTGGCACTAACAATGCTAAAAATGCATGTAAATGACCTTCTTGAACCATATACCACAATTTAAGTACATAGGTAGGATATCTTGATGCTATACCTGAGAAAATAATGACCGAGCTACCATTTCCAATTCCATATAAAGAAATTTGATCGCCCATCCACATAACAAGCATAGATCCAGCAGTTAAAGTCAATACAAAAATAGTTCTAAATGCCCATCCAGGAACCAATGCCAATCCATTAGATTCAAGATACATAGCATAAGAAAAGCTATAAATTACGCTTAATACTAAAGTTAAATACCTTGTATACTGATTAATTTTTTTACGCCCATATTCCCCTTCTTTTAAAAGCTGTTCTAAGGAAGGTATGGTCATGCCTAAAATCTGAAGCATAATGGAAGCTGTAATGTATGGGCTTATTCCCAATGCAAAAACAGTACAACGCCCAAGAGCGCCCCCAGAAAATATATCAAAATATGAAAGTATTCCGCCGATTCCTGAACTCTGTTGCATTAATTCATTCAATTTCAGACCGTTTACCCCAATTACTGGGATATATGTTCCTAATCTATTAATGATTAATACCGCAAGAGTAAAGAATATTTTTTTTCTCAATTCTGAGATAGCAAAAATATTCTTGAAGCTTTTTAACAAAATCACTATCTCTCCTGTATGATTTTAACTTCTCCGCCTAAATTTTCTATAAGTTGACGCGCTGATTGGCTGCAAGCATGCGCTTCAATAGTTAATTTTTTTGATAACGTACCACCCAAAATTTTGTATGCTTGTCCATCTTTAATACAGTTATTATTGATGAGCATTTCTCGAGTGATAGAATCACCAGTATTAAAAATCATTTCAAGTTTATCAAGGCCTACAACTTCATAACGTGTTTTAAATAATTCATTATTAAAACCACGTTTAGGAAGACGACGTGAAATAGGCATTTGCCCACCTTCATAGTAAGCGCGAACAGTTCCACTTGTACGTGCTTTTTGTCCTTTATGACCACGTCCAGAAGTTCCGCCACGGCTTCCACCACGGCCTACACGTTTTCTATCTTTTTTAAGACGTGTTAAATTATTAAGTTCTAACATGCTTATTGTCCTTTTATCATTTCCTTAATAGTTTTACCACGCAATCTTGCAATATGATCTGCGGATCGTAATTTAGCCAAAGCATTCAAAGTAGCTTTCACTACATTTTGCTGATTATTAGAACCTAAAGATTTCGCTAAGATATCTTTAACGCCTAACGCTTCCATTACTGCACGCATAGGACCACCAGCAATCATCCCTGTACCTTTAGAAGCAGCACGAATAATCACTTTACTTGCACCATGACGACCTTCTACAGTATAAGGAATGGTAGTTTCACGTAAAGGAATCGCAATGCGATTTTTACGAGCACGTGAGGTAGCTTTTGCAATTGCAGAAGATACTTCTTTGCTTTTTCCTAATGCTATTCCAACATTACCTTTTTGATCACCAGATACTACAAATGCTGAAAATGCAAAGCGCTTTCCACCTTTAGTAACCTTAGTGACACGGCGAACGCTTACTACATTTTCAAAAGAATTTGCTTCTTCAGCGGTATGTTTTTTTGTCATAATCTACACCAATATCTGAATTAAATTTGAATTCCACCTTCACGGATTCCTTCTGCCAAAGCTTTTACACGGCCATGGTAAAGAAATGATCCACGATCAAAACAAGCTTTTTGAACTCCTGCAATTTTAGCTTTTTGAGCTAATGCAAGGCCCACTGCTTTTGCTATCTCTTTTTTATCACCTTTTACAGATTTCACGTCTAAAGATGAAGCTGCTGCAAGCGTTTTGTGTTGAGTATCATCAATTGCTTGCACATAAATATTTTTCAAGCTTCTAAAAACTGAAATTCTAATTAAAGGAGTTGTAGTAGTATTAAGTCTGCTACGCACGCGTTTTGTTCGACGCGCTTGTCTTTGCTTAACTTTTCTATTATACATGCTTACACCTTTATGTTAATTAAGCACCCTTAGTTTTACCTTCTTTACGACGTACATATTCGCCTTGCACACGAATGCCTGTTCCTTTATAAGGTTCTGGCTTACGCAATGCACGAATCTTTTGACATACATCTCCAACAAGGAAACGGTCTGTAGATTTTACTAATAACATTTGCCCTGTTTTATCAGCCTCTACTTTAACATTTGCCGGAAGCGTAAAATTAATTTTATGGCTATATCCCAATGAAAAAACAATTTTAGACCCAGAAACTTCAGCTTTAAATCCAAGACCAATAATTTCTAATTTTTTAGTAAATTCTTCGTTAGCGCCTTTAATATGATTAGCAAGTAAAGCACGATGAAGTCCCCAAAATTGATTACCTTCGCGTAATGCTTTTTTTGTAGCATCATATTTTATAAATAATTTGCCATCTTCAATTACAGGTACTAAAAATTCTGGTAAATGATATGTGCCTTGCGCCTTAGCACCTTTATAGACAACATCATGACCTTGTATTTCAACTTGTACATTATTAGTAAGTATTGGTTGTCTTCCTATTTTTGACATATCTAATCCTTACCAAACTGTACAAATAATTTCACCACCAACAAGTTCACGTTTTGCCTGTTTATCAGTCATCACGCCTTTATTGGTCGTTAAAATAGAAATACCAAGACCATTAATAACAGGTTTTAATTCATTAATACCTGAATAAACTCGTCTGCTAGACTTGCTTATACGAGTAATTTCATGAATTGCAGATTCACCTTGTACGTATTTTAAAAACACTTTAATGTTTTTATGCGTACCATCTTCTACAATTGCATAATCTTTAATAAAACCTTCATCTTTTAAAATTTTTGCAATATCTAAACGAACTCGAGAAGCAGAAGTTTCCACTGTTTTGGCAGAGCTCATTACTGCATTGCGAATGATAGTTAGAAAATCAGCTATCATGTCTGTTGACATTTGTGTACCCTTTATGCTTACCAGCTTGCCTTCTTAACCCCAGGCAATAAACCTTGAGATGCAAGTTCTCTTAATACTATACGTGAAACTCCAAAGAAACGGAAATATGCTCTTGCACGTCCAGTTTGAGCACATCTATTTTTATAGCGTACTTTACTAGAATTACGTGGAAGTTTGCAAAGTTTTGCTTGCGCTTCCATTCTTTGTTCTAATGTTGCATTGATATCACGCACGACTGCTTTTAAAACTTTACGTTTATCAGCATATTGCTTAATCATATGCAATCTTTTTTTATTTCTCTCTATAACAGATGTTTTTGCCATTGTATATTTACCCTACAATTTGAATTAGTCTTTTTTAAATGGCATACCAAAGCTTTTTAGTAAAGCATAAGCATGCTCACCATTTTTTGCAGTGGTATGGAAAGACACATTTAATCCATAAATTCGATCTGCTGTATCATAATCTACTTCTGGGAAAATAACCCATTCTTTAATTCCAAGATTATAATTACCATGTTGATCAAATTTTTTGTTTACCCCGCGAAAATCACGCACCATTGGCAAAGATAAATTTATTAAACGATCTAAGAATTCATACATTTGATCGCGACGTAAAGTTACTTTTACACCAATAGGCATATCTTCTCTAATTTTAAACCCTGCAATAGATTTTTTTGCTTTGGTACGAATTGCAGCTTGTCCAGCAATAGAAGTTAATACACGTTCTACAGTCCCTAAAACTTTAGAATCAGTAACAGCTTCTTTTACGCCTATATTAAGAACAATTTTAGAAAGTTTTGGAACTTCCATAACATTGCTCAAACCAAGCTCTTTTTGTAATTCTTTAACCATTTTTTCTTTATAGAGCACTTCTAAACGAGGCTTATAAGAAGTAGTTTTCATTTATATACCCCTCAGCTTTCTAATCGCGTTGCAATTTATTAACCCTAACAGGAGTTCCTGTTTTTGGGTCAATAGGCATAACATTGGAAATATGAATAAAAGCTTCACGTTTTTGAATGCCTGAGACATCACCTTGACGGCGAGCTTTCACAAAATGGGTAGCAATATTAATTCCTCTAACTTTTATCAAGTTTTTAGCAGAATCTATTACTAGTACTTCCCCCTGTTTACCTTTATCACTTCCAGATATAACTATTACTTTATCATTTTTTCTTAAATTCATATTCATACGCCTTATAAAACTTCAGGAGCTAAGGATGCAATTTTTGTATGCCCAGCAGCACGAATTTCACGAGCAATAGGACCAAAAATACGCGTTCCTACCATTTTACCTTCTTTTAAGATAACTCCTGCATTTTCGCTAAATTTTATATAGCTGCCATCTTCTCTACGAAACTCTTTACGAGTGCGTACAATAAGAACTTCTACTACTTCACTTTTTTTAACCATGCCACCAGCAATAGCCACTTTTACAGCACATTTAATTCTGTCACCAAGATACGCAAAACGTTTTCTTGTACTTCCTATAATATGAATGCATTGAAGGCGCTTTGCACCGGAATTATCCGCAACTTCTAAATAAGATTGTTTTTGTATCATAAAAGTACCCTATTCAATAATTCGATGCAAATACATGTATTTTGTTTTTGATACAGGGCGACCTTCATAAAATTCTATTTTATCGCCTATTTTTGCTACAGAATTTTCATCATGTACTTTATACTTTTTTGTAGTACGTACAATTTTTTGAAATTTTTGATGTTTAAATGCACGTGCGTATTCTACAACAACAGTTTTTTGCATTTTATCAGAAACAACTGTACCAACAAGCAGTTTTTTTGTTTTATCTACCATAATCGATCTACCTTGTTATGACTGTTTCTGCTGCAAAAAAGTAAGCGTACATGCTAAGCTTTTTCGCAACTTTCTCATCACGTGACTGTCTTTTACAGGAGCAGAGAGTTTTTTCATACGTAAAACAAACAATTCTTTACGAATCTCATCTGCGCGTTTTTGTAAATCAGCAACTGACAATCCAGTCAATTCTTGTTTTAATGTTTTACGCATTGGCTGCTACCTTTTTAACAAATTTTGTTTTCATGGGGAGCTTATAAGCTGCAACTCTCAAAATTTCTTTTGCAGTTGTTTCATCAACTTCTGAAATTTCGCAAATTATACGTCCACGTTTTACAACGGCAACCCAAAATTCTGGATTTCCCTTACCTTTACCCATACGGGTTTCTGCAGGTTTTTTACTTATAGGTTTATCCGGGAAAACTCTTAAAAACATTTTCCCACCCTTTTTAATTTTACGAGAAATAGATGCACGCATTGCTTCTATTTGAGCGGCAGTCATCCATACTGGCTCTAATGCTTGTAAAGCATATTCGCCAAAATTGATTTCTTTTGCACCTTTAGTAATACCGGTACGTCTTCCTCGTTGTACTTTTCTGAATTTAATTTTTTTAGGCATTAACATGGGATATCTTCCTTAATATCAACTTTTGTTAATTTGATATTCGCCTCTGCAAATCCAAACTTTGACACCAATGATGCCATAAGTTGTTTTTGCACGAGCATAACCATAATCAACGTCTGCACGAAGTGTATGCAATGGAATAGATCCCATACGTGTCCATTCAGCACGAGCAATTTCTGCACCATTCAAACGCCCTTTGCAACAGACTTTAACTCCTTTTGCATTAGCACGAATTGCAGATACAGCTGCTTTTTTCATCAATTTTTTAAAATTAGCACGCTTTTCTAATTGTTGCGCAATTCCTTTTGCTACAATTGTCGCATCTAATTCTGGTTTTTTAATTTCTTCAACAGAAATATCAACATTTTTACCACGAGTTATTTTAGCAAGTGATTTTCTTAAGTTATCAATTTCTTGACCTTTTTTACCAATCACAACTCCTGGACGTGCAGTATGAATAATAACTTTCACTGCATCACCAGTACGCTCAATTTCAACTCGAGAGATTTCTGCTGATTCTAAATTTTCTTCTAAGAATTTACGAATTTTTAAATCTTCGTGTAATTCTAGTGCATAGGAAGTTTTTTGTGAACTACGAGGAAACCATCTAGCATCCCAGTCTCTATAAACTCCTACACGAAATCCTATTGGATTAACCTTTTGTCCCACCGGATTCCTTTTCGTATTATCAAATTATGAATTTTTTTCAACTACAACACTTATATGGCTATAACGCTTTCTAAGAATTTGAGATCTTCCCATTGCACTCGGCTTGAAATATTTATAAGCCGGGCCTTGATCAACACGAATTTGTGAGATCGTGAGCTCATCAACTGAGAGGTGTTCTCTATCCTTAGCATTCGCTACAGCAGACTCTATTGCTTTTCTAATTGGAGCAGCTTTAAGAGCTGGATAGATTGATAACCAATCTAACGCATACTTCGCTCTTTTTCCACGTACCACATCAGCAATAGGGCGCAATTTATAAGGGGAGCGTTTTATATATTTTGCTACTGATTTAAATTGCATAATAAAAAACCTTTATTTCCATATTCTTTTATTTTAACAAAAAATGCCACTAACTCAAGAAAGCATTATTTACTACCGCTATGTGCTCTAAATGTACGAGTCGGCGCAAATTCACCAAGATAATGTCCAACCATGTTTTCTGTAACAAATACAGAAACAAACTTCTTGCCATTATGCACTGCAATAGTAAGCCCTACAAAATCTGGGGTTACCATACTTTGACGAGACCATGTTTTAATGACTTCACGTTTTGAACTTGCACGAACTTTCTCAACTTTTTTAAGTAAAGAAGGATGTACAAATGGTCCTTTTCTAGAAGATCTTGCCATATGTTATCCTTTATTTAGTACGGCGTGATAAAATTCTTGAGTCTATACGTTTTCTCGTACGAGTACCCTTGCAACCATTCCCCCAAGGATCTACTGGATGTGCACCAGATTTAGATCTTCCTTCACCACCACCATGTGGGTGATCAACAGGGTTCATTGCCATACCGCGAACAGAAGGTCTAATTCCTCTGTGACGAGAACGACCAGCCTTGCCCCAAGTAATGTTTTTAAAATCTGCATTACCAAGTGTTCCAACTGTTGCCCAACATTGTGCAGGTAACATACGAACTTCACCAGATGGCATACGTAAAGTTACAAACTCACCTGTTGTAGCAAGAATTTGTGCAGCAAGTCCGGCACTACGAACTAATTTACCGCCCTCACCAGGTTTCATTTCAATATTGTGAACGAAAAACCCAACTGGAATCCCTTGTAATGGAAGGCAATTACCAACTTTTGGTTCAACATTTACACCAGCGCATACGACAGTTCCAACTGTTACATCAGTCGGAAGTAAGATATAACGTTTTGCGCCATTTTTATATTGTACTAATCCAATACGCACATTACGATTTGGATCATATTCTATTGTTGTTACTACCCCATCAATATCGCGTTCACTACGACGAAAATCAATAATACGATATTTTTGACGGGCCCCGCCTCCATGATGACGCATTGTAATACGTCCATAAGCATTGCGGCCACCTCTTTTTCTTAATCCTTTTACTAAACTTCTTTCAGGAGTACTGGTTGTAATATCAGAACTATCTAAAAAAGTTTGGAATCGTAGCGAAGCACTGCGAGGCTTTCTTGATATAATAGCCATATCATTCTTTCCTTATGAAGCTTGTTCAGGCTTCTCTTGCTGAGCTTGCATACCTTGTGGCGCGATTTCAGCAAAAAGATTTATATTGTAACCAGGCTTTAATGTTACAATTGCACGTTTTCTTAAATTATCTTGTGACAATGTACGTACTTTAGTTTTTTTAAACTTACCTTTACGTACGATAATACGAACATTATCAACTTTAACATCAAATAAAGTTGCTACTGCTTGTGCTACCATTGGTTTGTTAGCATGTGGATGCACATCAAGCATCACTTTTTGCAGTTTGCTACTCAATTTATAGGCTTTATCAGTAACTACTGGGCCTTGGATAATATCGTATATGCTTAATTCCATTTTGATACCATTTCTTTAAAGTTTGAAACATCTTTCTTGAAAACAAGTAAGCAATCTACTTGTGCAAGATCGTACGCATTCACATCATCAAAAGAAAGCAATTGGATATTTGCAAGATTTCGTGCAGATGCCCAAGTAACAACATCATCACGATCTACAAACAATGCTATACGTTTATTAGTAAGCTGTACTGAATGTAACATTTCATAAAATGCGCGAGTACTTGGCTTTTCTCCTGGTACTTGCCAATCTAATGCATAAATTGCATTATTTTGCGCAAATTCTGAGAAAAAGGCTTGTAATACACCTTTACGCATTTGTTTATTTACTTTTAAAGTACGTACGCGAGGTTGAGGACCAAAAATAATCCCCCCTTTTCTCCATAACGGAGAACGTGCAGATCCTGCACGAGCACGTCCAGTACCTTTTTGTTTCCATGGCTTTCTGTTAGCAAAAGCAACTTCCGCACGAGTTTTGCAACCCACAGTTCCTTGACGCCAATTTTGCATCAACGCTCTTACATACACTGCAAATCCTACTTCAGGAGCACGACCTACTTGTGCAGTAGTTCCTATTTCTTGCGCAGAAAGCACTTGCAAAACAGATGAATCTGTTTGAGTGATTTGTTTTTCTTTAGTTTGTTTTGTTGCCATATGCCTTACTCACATCTACGAAGAAATACTATGGATCCTGGTTTCCCAGCAACTGATCCTTTTACTAACACAAGATTTTCTTCAGCTCTTACTTGTACAATTGCCAAGTTTTTTGCAGTGCGTTGTTTAACGCCCATATGCCCAGGCAGAGCTTTCCCTTTAATAACTTTACCACGAGCACGCATAAAGCTGATCCCCCCGGGATGACGACCAAAAGCTGCACCGTGACTAGCACGAGCACCAGAGAATCCATGGCGTTTTACCACCCCTTGGAATCCTGCACCTTTAGTGATACCAGATGCATCAACTACATCGTTTTCTTTTAATACTTCATTAATATTAATGGTTTTACCGGCTACAAATTCTTCTGATAATGATTTCACAGGAATTTCACGAAGAAACTGGAAATGTTTTTTACGCATTTCAAGCCAAACTGATTCAAATGCTTTTCCTTGGAATCTTTTTCTAAGACATCCAATTTGTAAAGCATTATAACCATCTTTTTCTTCAGTTTTTACTTGCGTAATCAACCAGTTTGAGGTGTCGACAACAGTGACTGGTACTACTTTGTTATCAGAAAAGATTTGGGTCATGCCAATTTTACGTCCCCATATGCCGTTTATCATATAAACCTTTCTGCCTATTATTTAATCTCTACATCAACACCAGCTGAAATATTTAATTTCATAAGTGCAGACATAGTCTGATCAGACGGAGCAACAATATCTAAAATTCTCTTATGTGTCACAATTTCAAATTGCTCACGTGATTTTTTATCAATGTGTGGCGATCTGAGTACAGTGAAGCGTCTTGTTTTATTTGGCAAAGGAACAGGCCCAACAAGGTCGGTTCCTGTTCTTTTTGCTGTCATTGCAATTAATTTGACGGCTTTATCTAGTAACTGATGATCATAAGATCGAAGAGTCAAACGTATTCTTTGTTTTTTCATAGTATTGACTACCTTCTACTTACTCTAAAATTTCAGTAACAATTCCAGAACCTACAGTTCTTCCACCTTCGCGAATTGCAAAGCGAACTTCTCTTTCCATAGCAATTGGTGCAATCAACTGAACAATTAAGTTCACGTTATCACCAGGCATTACCATTTCACGACCATCAGGAAGTTCTACAACGCCTGTTACGTCAGTTGTACGGAAATAAAATTGCGGACGGTATCCATTAAAGAATGGGCTGTGACGACCACCTTCTTCTTTGGTTAAAACGTATACTTCACATTTGAATTTTTTATGTGGAGTAATAGATTTTGGTTTTGCAATAACCATACCACGAACAACATCTTCTTTTTTAAGACCACGAAGAAGTAATCCTGCGTTATCACCAGCACGACCTTCATCAAGGCTTTTTCTAAACATTTCGATACCTGTTACTGTTGTAACAAGAGGAGCACCATCGCGCAATCCTACGAGTTCTACAGTATCACCAACTTTTACTATACCTTTTTCGATTCTTCCCGTTGCAACAGTACCACGACCTGCAATTGAGAATACACCTTCAATAGGCATTAAGAATGGTTTATCTACATCACGTAGAGGAAGTGGAATATAAGTATCTAAAGCTTCCATTAATTTTAATATAGAACCTTCACCGATTTCACTTTTATCGTTTTCTAAAGCTTTCAAAGCAGAACCACGAATTACAGGAATAGCATCTCCCGGGAAGCCATATTTTTTTAATAGGTCTCTGATTTCTTCTTCAACCATATCAAGCATTTCTGGATCATCAACCATGTCTACTTTATTTAAAAAGACAACAAGTGATGGGACGTTAACGTTTTTAGCAAGAAGTATATGCTCTCTTGTTTGAGGCATAGGTCCATCTGCTGCAGAAACTACTAAGATCGCACCATCCATTTGAGCAGCACCAGTAATCATGTTTTTAACATAATCAGCGTGACCAGGACAGTCAACGTGTGCATAGTGGCGATTTTTAGTTTCATACTCAACGTGAGATGTAGAAATAGTAATACCACGAGCTTTTTCTTCTGGTGAATTATCAATCTGATCAAACGCACGAGCTTCAGCACCACCATAGCGAGCTAAAACATTAGTGATAGCCGCTGTTAAAGTTGTCTTACCATGATCAACGTGTCCAATGGTACCAACGTTCACATGGGGCTTATTTCTTTGGAACGTACCTTTCGCCATGAAAATGTCTCCTAACGATATAATTTATTCAGTTTAAACTATTATTTTTACTTTTTATTATTATTTATAAGCTGTTCTTGAACATTTCGCGGCACTTCACGATAACATTCAAATTCCATAGCATACGTTGCACGACCTTTAGTCATAGAACGCAATTGAGTTGCATATCCAAACATTTCACCAAGTGGAACTTCAGCTTTTATAATCTGAGAAGTTCCCCTTCCTTCCATACCAAGTACACGTCCACGGCGAGAACTTAAGTCTCCCATAACATCACCCATATGATCATCTGGAGTTTCAACTTCTACTTTCATAATTGGTTCTAAAATTACAGGTGAAGCCTTTAGTAAACCTTCTTTAAATGCCATCTTAGTTGCCATTTTAAATGCAATTTCAGAAGAATCCACTTCATGATAAGAACCATCATAAACAGTTGCTTTAATATCAACGACAGGCGCACCAATTAACACACCAGTTTTTAATGCTTCATCCCACCCTTTTTCTATAGCTGGGATATATTCACGAGGAACAACACCACCAACAATTCCATTTACAAATTTTTCACCTTCACCACGACCAAGCGGTTCAAATTTCATCCATACGTGACCGTATTGTCCTCTACCGCCAGATTGCTTAATGAATTTGCCCTCAGCATCAACAGGCGCTTGAATAGTTTCTTTATAAGAAACCTGCAATTTGCCTTGAATAACTTCAATTTTGTGTTCTTCTTTTAAACGATCAACAACGATCTCTAAATGAAGCTCACCCATTCCTGAAATTTCAGTTTGGCCTGTTTCATGATTATAGGTAAATTGAAATGAAGGATCTTCTTGGTTCATTTTTTTAAGAGCAAGCACCATCTTTTCATAATCGCCCTTAGATTTTGGTTCTACAGAAGCAGAGATAACTGGTGTAGGAATATCAATAGATTCAAGCAATACTGGATTTGATTCATCACATAATGTATCACCAGTATTTACATCTTTTACGCCTACAATAGCAATAATATCGCCAGCTCTTGCTTCATCAATTTCTTCACGTTTATTAGCATGCATTCGAATCAAACGACTTATACGTTCTTTTCTATCTTTAGTTGCATTATAAACATAAGAACCTGATTTCAGCTCACCAGAATAAATACGAGTAAAAGTAAGAGCCCCAACAAAAGGATCTGTCATGATTTTAAATGCCAATCCTGCAAATGGAGCTTTTGGATCTGCTGGACGTTCTACCTCTTTATCTGTCTTAGGATCAATACCTTTTACAGGAGGAATATCCATAGGAGATGGTAAATAATCAACAACACCATTTAAAACTAAAGGAACACCTTTATTTTTAAAGGCACTTCCACCAAATACTGGATATACTTTACGAGCAATCACACCCTTACGAAGAGCTGCCTTAATTTCATCTACAGTTATTGGTTCTTCTTGTAAATATTTTTCACCCAAAACTTCATCAAAATCGCATGCAGTTTCTACAATAGTCTGATACATTTCTTTAACTTGATCAGCATATTCCGCCGGAACATCTCTCCATACTATTTTAGTAGAAAGAAGATCATCTTCAAAACTTACAAAGCGATTCGTAAGCACATCAATAATTCCTGAAAAATCATCTGATTTCCCGATTGGAATTTGCATTGCAACTGCTTTACCACCTGCTAATTTTGCATTGATATCTTTTACTACTTTGAAAAAATCTGCGCCAATACGATCTAATTTATTTATAAAAATAATTCGAGGAACATGATAACGTTCTGACTGACGCCATACAGTTTCTGACTGAGGCTGAACCCCTGCCACACCACAAAATACCCCTACAGCACCATCAAGCACGCGCAATGAGCGCCCTACTTCGATAGTAAAATCTACGTGCCCTGGCGTATCAATAATATTAATTTGGCAGTCTTGCCAGAAACAAGTGGTTGCCGCAGATTGAATGGTAATACCACGCTCTTGCTCTTGCTTCATCCAATCCATGGTCGCTTGACCTTCATGCACCTCACCAATTTTGTGAGATTTACCGGTGTAGAATAAAACACGCTCTGTGACAGTTGTTTTTCCAGCGTCAATATGAGCTGCAATACCAATATTTCTATATTTATTTAAATCATATGCCATGCTTATCCACCCTTACCATGCATAATGAGAGAATGCACGGTTTGCTTCTGCCATTTTATGTACATCAAGCTTTTTCTTTACTGCTCCACCTCTTCCTTCAGAAGCTTCTAATAATTCAGCTCCCAAACGTAACCCCATGGTTTTATCACCACGTTCTTTAGCGGCTTGAATTAACCAACGAATAGCCAAAGATCTTGCACGAACAGGATTCACTTCACGAGGGATCTGATAAACACTCCCACCAACACGGCGAGAACGAACTTCTACCAAAGGCATTACTTGTTCATAAGATTTATGGAAAGCATCAAGAGCCTTTTCTTTGCTACCAAATTTCTTTTCAAGCAAAGCCAAAGCATCATAAACTATTTTTGATGCAGCGTTCTTTTTACCACGCCACATAACCACATTAATCAAGCGCTGAACGAGCTCTGATTGATAGACTGGGTCTATGCCAACATCTCTTCTATTTATAACTTTTTTGCGTCTAGGCATTTTTGATAATCCTTACTTTATTACTTAGGACGTTTAGTACCATAAAGAGAACGTGACTGTTTTCTATTTTCCACACCGGTAGCATCAAGTGCACCACGAACGATATGAAATTTCACCCCAGGTAAATCTTTTACACGACCACCACGAACAAGCACCACTGAGTGTTCTTGCAAGGTATGACCTTCACCTGGAATATATGCTGTAACTTCCATTCCATTTGATAATTTAACACGAGCAACTTTTCGAAGCGCTGAGTTAGGTTTTTTTGGAGTAGTCGTGAATACACGAGTACAAACTCCGCGAACCTGTGGGCATCCTTTAAGAGCCACACTTTTTGATTTTCGTTTGACGTCTTTACGCCCTTGACGAACAAGTTGATTTACTGTTGGCATGCTACAACCTTTTACACATAATTTTTATATAGTTTATGATAGAAAATCTTTATGAATTCGATTTAAAGACTCTTATTTTAGTTAATTATATCTGCTTTACGAGTTTTTTCAAGAAAAAGCATTATCTTACTTTATTAAAAGGGAAGATATAAATGATTTATCTTTTCGGTTATGAAAATTCCTGAAAACCAGAATAAACATTAGACTTGCATATACATACATGTTAGAGTAGTACAAATTCTTATCTATATTAGCTTTACAGAAAAAATAAAAAAATCAATTTATCAGGATAATACATGATCAGTATCGTATCTATTATTTCATTGATCACAAGCCTTCTTGGCATCACTTTTATCATCTCATTTCATGAATTAGGACATTTTTTATTTCTTAAACTATTTAGAGTCCATACTCCCACCTTTTCATTAGGCATTGGACCTAAGATCTTTAGTAAAAAAATCGGGGATACAGATTTTTGCATATCTGCAGCACCTTTAGGTGGTTATGTAGAAATGGCTGATAACGAAAGCCCTGATCCTGCTTATGTAGGATTCTCTTCAATAGCATACTGGAAAAAATTATGCGTAGTCCTTGGAGGTATTCTTTTTAATATCATTTTTGCTTATGGAATTTTTTCTTTCTTATTTATAATTGGAACTCCACAAACAGCTATACTTCCAAGCAGATTTGCTACCACTAAAATAAGCTCTATAAGCCCTAACTCTTTATATAAAGATGCTTTACATACCCAAGACACAATCTTAGCTGTTAATGATCAAAAATCTTTAAATGCTAGCAAGCTTGAATCAATTTTCTCTGCTTTGCCTGTTGGCTCAAAAGTAAAACTCACCATTAAAGATGAATCTGATATGGTCAAAGATGTAGAAATTGAAAAAATCCATGATGAAAAAATTACTATAGAGCAGACATTAGGCCTTGTATTTGTAAAATATCAAGCAGAATCATTTCTTCAAGCAATAGCATGGGGTATTTGGCTCACCAATTGGTATATACACTTAATCTTCAATCAGATTACCGGGGCTCTTACATCTCGCAGTGTTTCAGGATTTGCAGGACCTATTATGGCAATTGCGGTAAGTAGCCAAACTGCACAAAAAGGATTTGTATTCTTTTTATTCCTTTTAGCAATCATCAGTATCAATTTAGCGCTTATTAATTTACTCCCCTTACCAATTTTTGATGGTGGCCAATTTGTTATCTTTACCATCGAAACTCTTCTTGGAAGAAAGCTTTCAGAAAAAACTGTGGAAATTATTAGCTTCTGCTCATGGACGCTGGTAATTGGACTATTTATTATCTTTAGCATTAAAGATATTATGCATCTCATAAAATAATTAAAAACTTACTAATAAAAAAGGCCACTTAATTAAGTGGCCTTTTTTATATACTTATTTATGCTTATTGCACTGTTGTTGTTTGTGCAATATGAGGATGCTCAGCTCCAGCATATACTTTTAATTTTCTGAATAACTGTCTGCTTAAACGATTTTTAGGAAGCATACGTTTTACAGCAAGATAAATTAGATCTGCAGGTTCTTTATCAAAAATCTGCTGTGCAGTTCTTGTTTTTAATCCGCCTATCCATCCCGTATAATGCTCGTACTCTTTATCTTCCCATTTATTTCCAGTCAATACGATATGACTTGCGTTTATTATCACTACATAATCACCAGAATCAGTATGCGGTGTATAAAATGCTTGATCTTTGCCACGTAGAATATTAGTAATTTCTGTAGCTAAACGACCGAGCACTTTCCCTTTTGCATCAATCACACGCCATTGTGGATTTGCATCTTCTTTACGAAGGAAAAAGGATTTATTCATGTCCATAGTCAAAACCTATCTCATTTTAAGTATGTTTTTATGTAAGTTAAATATCTAAAAAATTTTGGGGTTTTTGTGGGTTAGTATTAAGTGTAAGATAAATAAGGAAAAAATCAAATTGCTACTCTAAAGATTGTTCCATGATCGTTTCTATCTCATCTGGATATTTTGCAATATTTTCACTCAAACAGATTGCTTCATCTTCTACAATCCAATAATTATCTTCTATTCGAACTCCCATATTTTTTTCTGGAAGATAAACTCCCGGCTCTATTGCAATAACATCACCAACCTGAAGCATCTGCTCACGCCCACCAACATCATGCACATCAAGGCCTATAAAATGCCCTAAAGCATGGGGGAAAAATTTGCCATATCCTTTTTTATCTAAAAACTCTATAGCTTTATGACGCAATGAAAGTTCAGGATGCGCAGCACTTTGAATATACATTCCAGGGCGCGCAAGTTGAGCCACATGCAATTGAGTCTCAAGCACAATGGCATATAAATCTTTTTGTTGCTGAGTAAATTTTTTATTTGAAGGATATGTGCGCGTGATATCTGCACAGTAATATTGATAACATGCGCCAATATCTACCACCACAAGTTCACTATTATTAATAACATTATTATTTAATCGATAATGAAGAATTGTACTTTGTTTTCCACTTCCCACAATAGTTGGAAATGCTGGCCATGCAAAATTTTGAGTAAAAATAAATTCTATCCCAGCTTGCACTTCTGCTTCATTCACACCTGATGCAATAATATGAGCCGCTGCTTGTTGTGCTTGCGCAGTAATCTCCACAGCTTTATACATAGTTTGAATTTCATACATATCTTTTTTGCGACGCATCAAACATATCACATCAGACATATCATACACTTGATCTGCAATTTGTGGTACATAAGAAAAAATACGATCCCACAAAAGCAGTGTATAACTTGGCACCATTTTTTCAGAAATAATCGTAAAAATTTCACCACCCATTGCAGCATGATCTTGCAAGATTTCTATAACATTTTGATAAATCGGCATTGCAAATCTATATGAAACAGAAAATCCTTGCACTTCTTGCCCAGTATGCTCAAGCCCTGAAAATCCCATTTTTTTTGCATCATCTAAAGAAAGCTCTGTATCGGCTTCCCAAATTTTACGACGTTCTGGAAATTGCGGCAAAAACAAGCGCTGATTCCCCTGTTTATCAAGAATTACACAAGCCCCTTGCTTTTCCAATCCAGTATAATAATAAAAAGTTGGATCTTGTATAAATCGCTGATTTTCTAATTCAGCATTTGCAAGTAAGATAATTAAAGGATTTTTGGGCGAATATTTTTCAAGAACATTGCGCAATAAATTTTCACGGCGATTTCGAAAATCAGGCTGCAAAATTTCTGGGATCATATCTGTGTATATATCTTTATTATTCATTTCATATCCTTTAAAAAGGTCGGCGATCAGATAATGCTTTTGAAACAGTAAGCCGATCAATAAATTCTAAACTTGCTCCTACAGGAACCCCTTTTGCCAAACATGAAATAGAAAGTGTTGAATGATTTTTGTGAATCTGCTGTGCTACAAAACTTGAAGTTGCTTCGCCTTCAGGAGTTTGATTTAAAGCTAAAATAATTTCTTTGGTAGCTGGCGTAATACGCAATAATAAACTATTAATTGTTAAACGCTCAGGCGAAATTCCATCTAAAGGAGAAATTACTCCACCAAGCACATGATACAAACCTTTGAATGTTTCTGTGCGTTCAATTGAAAGCATATCTTGCCAAGATTCTATCACACAAATAATTGTTGAATCACGCCGATCAGATGAGCAAAACATACAGAGGTCATTCTTTTCCATCCACACAAAACAAATTGGGCAACGCACTACATTATCTTTAGCTTGCTGTAATATTTTGCAAAATTGAGCTACCTTAGTAGCTTCCATATCTAAAAAATAGGAAGCTACTTTATATACGTTTTTTGATGCTAAAAATGGAACTTGTTGCAAATGCTGAATCAATAATCTTAAGGTTGGAACCTTATCAAGCATGAGCTCCCTTTTGTTGAAATTTCATTTGCACAACACTTAAGAAAACATTCACAAAAATAAATAATGCAAGACCGGCAGACATCTGCGCAGTAACGCCAATAGTAAGCAATGCGAGTGCATATTTTGTAAATGTATTTTTGATATCTTTTTCTTGTCCACCCATTGGATTTAAAAGCATTGCTGCGCCACAAAGCATTGGAATAATATAATAAGGATCATGTGCTGCTAAGTTTGGCACCCATAAAAATGAAGCTTCATACAAATTCAAAGAATTTCTTAAAATAATGTTTAAAGCCCAAAATACTGGCAATGTAAGAAGCATTGGCAAGCAACTTGCAAGCCCTGGCATCCCATGCTTCTTAATAAGTTCTGTGCGTTCTTGATCAAGACGAGCTCTATCGTGCTGATATTTTTGCTGTAAATAAGACAATTTCTTTTGTAAATCTACTGTTTTTCTTTGACTTGCTGTTGCTTGCCAGGTAAATGGAAGCATAAGTAATTTAAGCAATAAAGTTAGAAGGATAATACACCAACCATAATTATGAACAAATTCATGAATAAGATGTAAAAAATAATCTAAAGGTTTTGCTATAAATCCAAGCATGCCATAATTCAAAGTTTGCTCTAAACGATCATCAACCTGCTGCACAGCTTGAATTTCTTTTGGCCCCATATAAAATGATGCCTTCCATGAAGTATTAGATAAACTTGGAATTTCAAAAATCATTTCTTTATAAATTTTTTCTGCAGAAACATATGCTCTTAATGGTTTCTCACCACTTCCAATAAGTCCATGAATAAAATATTTATCTGTCATAACAAAACAATTAGGAGTAGCCCAATATTTTTCATAAAGATTATTTTTTTCAGTAAATTCTAATTGTTTTAATTTAGATGGCTGACGATCATTATGATAAAGATATTCTTCTGCATTAATAATCTGCAATGTATTTACCGCATGATTAATTTTTTGCACTTCAGATTTTTCTAATGTTGTTTCATAATTCTCAGGAAGCTGCAATGCAACATGAGGAGCTGCTAAAAATAAACGGCAATCATACGTTTCATGAAGTGCATTTTTAATTTCAACATTTACATCAAGTTGATAATAATCTTTGTAAACATCAAATGTTTTATATAATTCTCCATCAGAAAGTTGAGCTTTATATACTAAACGAAATAATGCATCAGTTTCTTCCTGAGTTACCAACTCAAATTGCATTGGAGTTTTTTTATCAAATCCAACTAAAAACGCTTGCGAATTTTGCAAAGTTGTTAAAGGAAGATTTCCACTTCCCAAACCATTATAAACAACATCTTTTAACACAGCCCCCTGATTAGAGAATGTGTATATTCCCAATGATGTTGTCAGAGTAGTTAATTGTTCTTGCCCTGAAAAATGTTCCAGCTGCACATAACGCTGCAAAGGTTTACTTAATGATTCTTGTACGGGAGCTACAAAACTTTGACCAGATACAACTTCTTGTTTAATAGAAGCATCTGGAGTTGCAGATGAAGATCCCAAAAAATACTGGAGAAGAATAGTAAAACTAAATGCAAATGCACCAGCAAATAGGTAGTCCCGGAATTTCATAAATACGATCCTATTTTTTTAAAATATTGATTTATATGTGTTAGACATGATTTATTGTTTTATGATAACAAAGAAAACCTTGTTAATCTAGAAGAAAAATCTCAAGTAAGTTCAAGCATCTGTTGAAATTATATATGTTAATTACATAAAGATCTTATAAAAAGGAGATAATTATGAGAATGTCGCGCAAACAATATAGAATAGGTGATATTGCAAAACAATTAAATGTACAACCATTTGTACTTCGATTTTGGGAAAAAGAACTCAACATTAAACCACGCAGATCCCAAGGTGGCCAACGTTTTTATCAAACTGATGATTTTGAAATATTTCACATGGTAAAAATACTTCTTTATGACCATAAATTTACCCTAGCTGGTGCAAAACAAAAATTAGCTGAACTTAAAAAACAAAAAACAAAAGTTATTCTTACAAAAAAAATAGAATCTCCAGCAACTCAAAACCAATCAGCAGAATCTGCTCTTATATCTGCAGAAATGCAAGCAAAAATTTTAGCTTTCAAAGAACAACTAACAAAGCTTAAATCTCTTTTATAAAAATAAAGTTGTACATACTCATTTTTTTAGTAGATTTATACATAACAATCTTCTTAAAGGGTGTGTATGTACAACAATTTACACTTACATTTTGTAGGTATTGGCGGTATTGGAATGAGTGCTATTGCTAAAATATTAGCACGCCGTGGCTTTACTATTTCAGGCTGTGATATAGCAACAAATTCACCTGACATTCAAGAACTAATATCTTTAGGGTGCAGCATTGCCAACCATCATAATAATGATATATGCACTCAACATTCTATTAATGCTTATGTATTTAGCACTGATGTAAAAAAAGATATGCCTGAATTTATACATGCAGTACAACATAAAATTCCTATTATTCATAGATCACAAGCTCTAGCTTTTCTTATGAAAACAACAAATAATATTGCTATTTCGGGCTCTCATGGCAAAACCACCACTACAGGAATGATTGCTCATATTTTTTTACAAGCACAACAAGATCCAACAATAGTTATTGGTGGTCATCTACCAAGTATTAAAAATAATGCTCATGCAGGAACTGGTAATTTTACTATTGTAGAAGCGGATGAAAGCGATAGATCATTTCTAAATCTTCCTGTTGATATTGGAATTTTAACCAATATTGATAAAGAACATATGCACACCTATCATTCTTTAGAAGATCTTTCCCAAACATGCCTCCAATTTTTAAACAACATCCCTTGGCATGGCAAAGCAATTGTATGCAGTGATAATAAATACATTCAAAAAATCCTCCCTGCTATCACTAGCCCTTTCATCACGTATGGCATCAATCTGCAAGCTGATTTTCAAGCTTGCAATGTTACTTTAGCTGCAGATACCAGCACTTTTGATATATTTGCTTATAATCAGTTGCTTGGCAAGATTGTACTTTCTGTTCCCGGCATTCATAATGTACTTAATAGCGTTGCGGCTGCAGCAGCTTGCTTTGAAGCTGGGATTCCTTTTACTTCTATTCAAGAAGCTTTATCAACTTTTATATCAGTTGATAGAAGATTTACCTTTAAAGGATTAACGTCTCAAGGAGCCTTAGTCTATGATGATTATGGGCATCATCCAACAGAGATCCTTCATAGTTTACAAGTAGCTCGCAATAAAACAAAGGGGCAAATCTTTATGGCATTCCAACCTCAAAGATTTACCAGAACCTATCATTTATGGGAAGAATTCATTGAGTTCTTTAGTACTCATTATGCAGATCATACGTTGATCACGGATATTTATGAAGCTAATGAAACCCCAATCCCAGGCATAGAAAGCAAAAAAATGGTACAAGAAATTTATCAAAAGAATGATTCTTGCCCAATTATGTATTTCCCAGCAACCAATAACTTTGAGCAAATCTCAGCTTATATAAAAGAATTTGCCAAGAAAGACGATTTGATCTTACTCTTGGGTGCTGGCAAAATTAATATAATTGTAAAAGATCTTATAATATAGTTTCATTCTCACTCCTATTCCCATATAAACATAATTCTCTTTAGATAAATATTTTTGTTTAAAACCATTGAGATAAAATCCCTATTTTTGTTATTCTAATAGAAAATAAAAGAGGGGGTACTATGAATAAAAATATAGTATACAGTCTATTAATAATGCTTGCTCTCACACAGACATCAATTCAAACTCGTGGCGGTCATGGCGGTAGCCATGGTGGTCATGGAGGCCACGGTGGACATCGTGGTTATAACCATGGTGGTGGTTGGGGTGGAGTAGGCACTGGTCTTGCAGTTGGAACTATAGTTGGAGTAAGTGCCGCATCAGCTGCTAATAATAATTATGATCCATATTTAGCAGAAGATCGCGCAGAAACACGCGAAGATGCTCGCGAACGCAAAGAAGAACGTCGCAATCGCAAAAAACAAAATGCCCAACCCCAAACAAAACAAGAAATTCAACAACAAATCAATAACTTGCAAAAACAACTAGATACTGTAAAAGTACAAAATAAAAAAGCAGAATCTCGTACAACTAAAGCAAAAAAACAAAAACATAAAGTATCCCGTAAGAAAAGAAATCAAAACAAATAGAAATTCTAGATCATAAAATAAGGCAAGATTTCTTGATAGACCTCTTGCCTTATTATGCATTCTTTATTAATCAAAACTTTATATAACCCATCTTATGTTTTCAACCAGAAAACATGATTATTTTGATACTCAAATTTTTAAAAATATCCCTCTATAATCGAAAAAACATACTATCAATAGGTGAACCATTGAGGCATAAATCATCGATTTGTTATACTAGTAGAAAATAATAATGGAGGGGTTTATGAATAAAAATATAATACGTAGTCTTTTACTAACTCTCACTTTGGTACAAATTTCAACTCAAGCTCATGGCAGTGGATTTGGAGGAGGATTTGCTGGTGGTATGGTTGGCGGTATGGTTGGAAGTTCTTTAGCAAATAGATCGTCTTATCAAGATCCTTATCTTGCAGAAGAGCGTGCAGAAGCTCGAGAAGAAGCACGAGAACGTCGTCGTCAACGAAGAGAAAAATCGCATAAGCAATCACACCCTATGACCAAACAAGAGATTCAAGAACAAATCGATAAATTACAAGCTCAATTAAATAATGTCGAAGTACAAGGCTTTGGAAGTAGCTTTGGAGGTGGTCTTGTCGGTGGTGTTGCAGGCGGTGCAATTGCAGGTTCTATGAATCGTCCTCAGGATCCTTATGCTGCGCAAGATCGCGCAGAAGCACGTGAAGAAGCGCGTGAACGCAGAAAAAAACGCCGTGCTCATGATCAAGATTCGCAACCTCAAACAAAACAAGAAATTCAACAACAAATCAATAAATTACAAAAACAACTAGATACTGTAAAAGTACAAAATAAAAAATTAAACTTAAACACAAAAGCTAAAAAATAATTATTTTTTAGTATAGAAATTAAAATGCAGAGGATAGTTATTTATCCTCTGCATTTTTTCACTAAGCTTACTTTGTTATAATTACCTTCTTTATCTATACAAATCGTGCAAATAAACAGTGGAGATTCAAACACAAACATCCCCTTTTTTAAAGTACTTGCCATAATCTTATTCCAACCCAATCGTTCCATTTCTTGAAGATATGATTGCATAATCTCTTCAAAAGATAATTGAGTTATATAAACTATTTCTATATGCTCAGGCTGTTCATAATCAGTAAAAATATACTGAATATTCGCATCAAACGGAACATCGGGGATCATACTTTGCTTAGCAAGTATTTCTTGATATAGATTTGTTAAAGGAGAATCTTCTTTTTGCTTTTTCTGTATATTCTGATGAACACATCCAGTACAAAGCAATAATCCTCCATAGATTAATATTTTTCTCAATTTATTCATGACCTAATGCTAAATGATAAATACGCAATGGTGGAATGTTTAAATATATATCAGTACTTGTAATCATATATACATCTTGCACATCAGAAAGATATTCTCTTAATGCTGCAAAATCTTTACCTGCATCCCCATATAAAAATATAGATTTAATTTTTCCAAGCAATAAATATTCCACATATGAAAAAGTAGCGTCTGGGGTTATTAAGGTTTTAACATGATTAATAACTTGAGCTGTAAAATTTTTAGAAAAAACATTAAAAGGAAGCGTGCAAATCACCACATCATATTTATATTCAGATGGACTCCAATCAAGAATTGAACAGCAGCGAACATGCGCGTTATCATATGCTTTTAAATGCTCACCGGCAACCTGGCATAATTCTTCATTAATTTCCACAGCATCCACAAAACCTTGTCCTTGCAAAGCTTGAATGATATGCGGCGTTAAATTTCCAGTTCCAGATCCAATTTCAAGGCAACGCATTCCAGGCTTTACATAGCGCACAATTGCTTGCCCTACAGCATCAGAGCAAGGAACAACGGTGCCCATTTCAGCTGGTTTATGATAGCATGCTGATACAAAAGTAGTAACGTTATGCAATAAACCTTGAGCATGCATATTAACTGTTATATGAAACATTATAAATGCTGCTATAAATCGAAATTTCATATAATTCTCCTAAAAAAAATAGTTGAGAAATATCCCAACTATTTATAACGAATTTTTATGTATAACTATTCAGAAGGAGCTTGTTCAACTGCTGGAGCCGCTTGCACAGCTACACCAGTAATCATGCTTTCTTGAGATCTTTTTTTTGCTTTTGCAGAAATATCTTCTTTTAAGCGAGATTTTTTACCAACAACATCACGAAGATAATATAACTTTGCGCGACGAACTTTTGATTTAGAAACTAATTTAATAGATTCAATCATTGGGGAATACAAAGGATATATACGTTCTACAGCCACAGCATTTGCACTTATTTTACGTACGATAAAACTGCTTGAAGCGCCTCTTTTATGCATTCCAATCACAGTCCCTTCAAATATTTGCACACGTTTTGTATCGCCTTCTTGTACCCACTGAGAAACAGCAATAGTATCGCCTACATTGAAATTTGGAAAACTTCTGTGATATTGCCCAAGACTATGAATAGTCTCTTTGGTGTATGTTTTTGCTTTCATATAAATATCCTTATGATCACTTTTCATGGTAAAATAAAACAAAACTGTATAAGTACGCTACTTAAAAATATAAACTAAATTTCTCTGCCTGCCAAATGAATTTATAAAAAACTTCTCTACTTTATACTGCTTGGCGATTCAATCCAAGCCATTTATCAAGAATAATGCCTACAGCAGAGCGAACTGAAAGATGATTAAAATCTGAAAATCCTTGTAAGGGCGGCAGCATAAAATCACATTTTTTCAAAATAGTATCTGAAATGCCATATCCTGTTCCAAAAATAAACAGTACTGGGCGCCCTTGTGCCCACACTTTTTCCTGATCAAAATAAGTGATCAAGGGAACAAGCATATCTGCCTCACGCGCGGAAGTCCCAATAATTAAAGGTTCAACACCTTCAATTTCTTTAATTTTTTCAATCACCTGATCCAGGTTGGATTTCACCTGCACCTGCTTTAATGCTAAATGCCGCTGCTTATTATATTGAACTCCTTTAGTAGTCTCATGCCAAAAACCAAGCACGGTATTCACTAAATTCTGCTGATCAAGCAAAGGGGTCACTATAAAGAAATTTTTAATCCCATAGGTTGTTGATGAGCGAGCAATATCATGAATATCAATAGTAGTAACTGAAGTTGTCCCAATTCTTCCTTCTTTTAATCGCATATCCCCATGAAGCAAAGCTGTATAATGTGAAGGAATATAGTGCTTAGCAAGCTGCATATCCTGTTCTTGTAGATCTGCACTTCTAAGCCAATTAAAATGATGTAAAACTGTTTTTTTCGCAGCTTCCTGCTTTCTCCAGATCTCTATTTGAGCATGATTTCCAGAACGAACAATCTCAGGAACTTCTTTTCCCTGCCATACCACAGGCTTAGTATATTCAGGATGGTCCACAAAAGGCCCTGAAAAAGAATCTCGGGCTACTGATTCTTCTCTACCCACTACACCAGGAATGAATCGAAACAATCCTTCCAAAATAAGCATGGTAGGAATATCTCCACCCATCACTACAAAATCTCCTACAGAAATAATTTCATCTGCATACTGCTCTTCTACACGCGCATCCACACCTTCGTAGCGGCTTGCCACAAAAAGCGCATGCCCTGTCTGCTGTATACGTTCATATAAAGCTTGCAAACCTGGCTGCGTTAATTTTTTACCTTGAGGAGATAAAAATATTTTTAATGCTCTGCCATACTGCTGCTCGCTTTGTACAATAGCCTGTTCTATTACTTCAGGCTTTAAAAGCATACCTGCATTGTGCCCAAAAGTTGGAGCATCAATACGTTGCTTAGGAGCCACAAAAGAAAAAAGATTTTGCAAAGCAACATGAACTTTATTTTGCTCTTGCGCCCTTTTTATCAGGCTTGTTTCAAGAAACGAAGAATAAAGTTCGGGAAATAAAGTGAGTACTGAAATATTCATGTATAAAAGAAAACTTACTCAGCTGCTACTTTTTTGGTAGTTTTAGCTTTTGAAGAACTTGCAGTTTTCTTTGCTGCAGGTTTTTCAGTTTCAGCGGTAGCTTCTTGTGCTACAACAGGCTGATTTTTTTTAGCAATTTTTCTTAAACGCGCTACTGAATCACTTAAAATAGCACCTTTTGAAAGCCAATATTCTACGCGATCGCTGTGATATTGCACGAATTTTTTTGTTAAAGGATTATAAGTTCCTAAATTCTCTAGTGCTTTCCCATCACGTTGCTTTCTAGAATCAATAGCTATGATTCTATAAACTGGCGCATGAGTTTTACCAAGACGTGTAAGACGAATTTTTACAGCCATGTATGTATACCTTTATAACATTAAGTAAATAATAAACAGTTCTTTTAAAATTTAGTGTTCTTAAAAAGTTTAACAAATCGCTTACTTTGTTCAAATCTTTCTAACAACAGATTAACATCTTGTACCAAAACCCCAGATCCTTTTGCCACGCGCATCTTACGTGAACCATCAAGAATATGTGGCGCTAGTCGCTCTTTTCTAGTCATTGAGTTAATAATTGCTTTAAATCTTTTTAATTCTTTATCACCTTTTTCAAGCATATCAGGAGAAAGATTTGCAGTGGGCATTCCTGGCAAAAATCTAACAACATTTGCCAAAGACCCCAATTTACTCATCATGTTGAGCTGTTTTGCAAAATCTTCAAGCGTAATTTTTCCAGAAGAAAGCACGTGCGACATTTCTTTTTGCTCATGCTGCTGAATTTTCTCAGTTGCATTTTCAAGCAAAGTTGCAAGGTCTCCCATTCCTAGAATCCTACTTGCCACGCGCTCTGGCCTGAAAATTTCAAGATCTTCTAATTTCTCTCCAGTTCCCACAAAAAGAATTGGTTTTTGCAAAGTATAACGGAATGCAAAAGCAGCTCCGCCCTGAGCATCACTATCCATTTTTGAAAGCACTGCATAATTAAAACCAATCTGCTTATCAAATGCCTGAGCAACTTTTAAAGATTCCTGGCCAGTCATTGCATCAAGCACCATATATTTATATTTAGGCTTTATGATTTTTTCAACCTGAACAAGCTCTTGCATCATAGTTTCATCTACATGCAAACGCCCAGCTGTATCAAGCAAAAGCAATTCATATCCACCTTTTTTCATATATGCTAAAATTTCATGTGCAGCAGCTGTAACATTTAAAGCTGATGCTCTATAAAAATCTACGCCAACTTGCTGTGCCAAAATTTGTAATTGATCAAGAGCAGCTGGACGATAGAAATCTAAAGAAGCCATTAAAATATGGCGTTTTTTACCTCGTTTTTCAGCTTGCTTTTGAATAAAATATGCAAGTTTTCCAAGAAAGGTAGTCTTCCCTGATCCTTGTAATCCCATCACCATAACCACTGAAGGAATTTGAAAGGTAAATGATTCTTGCAAATATGCTCCACCCAAAAAGGAAAGCATTGCATCGTATACCGATTTCACAAACATTTCACCAGGGCGCATTGATGCCGTAATTTTTGCACCAACCACTTGCTTTTGCATTTGCTGCATGAAATGAGTTACCACTTCATAAGGCACATCTGCTTGCAATAAAGCTTCTTGAATTTTATGCAAAGAATCTTGAATATTAGCTTCAGTAAGTTTTCCTTTTCCAGAAATTCCTGAAAAAAGAGAAGAAAAAGTTTTTGATAAAAAATCAAACATCGAAAGTTCCAACAGGATGATATAGTAAGAATTATAGTACTAGCATATCAAAACTTATAAAAATTGCAGCGTTTTTATAAACCAGCTTTTTTTAAAATCAGTTTTTAGGTACACTTAAATATATAAACCTTACCTCCTTTAAAGAAAAATATTCCTATGACTAAACATATCTCTGTAGAAACCCATCAAGATCCTGGCATACTTTTAATTGGGGTTCATGCCCCTTATAATCGCACGCAATATATTGATTCTTACTTTGAAGAATTTTTAAATCTTGCTAAATCACTAGGTATAACTAAATATGAAACAATATTCTTAAAACTTCGTGAAATAGATAATCGTTATTTTTTCACAAAAGGAAAATTGCTTGAGCTGCAAGAATATGTAAATGCGCATCCTGAAGTTGAGACTATTATCATTTCAGAACAGCTTAGCCCTCAGCAAGAACGCAATTTAAAAGATTTATTCAACAAAGAAATCATGGATCGCACGCGCCTGATTCTTGCAATTTTTGAAAAAACTGCAGCCACAGCAGAAGGCAAAACGCAAGTAGAAATTGCAAAATTAGAATTTGAAAAAACGCGCCTTGCTGGAAAAGGAATTCATTTAGCTCAGCAGGCTGGGCAAATTGGTGTGCGTGGACCCGGAGAAACTCTAAAAGAGCGTACAACACGCGTTATTGAAGATAATATTTTAAAACTAAAACAACGCTTAAAAGAGTTTGCGCAAATTCGAGAAACTCAGCGCAAACGCAGAGTTGATAATCAAATTCCTCATGTCTGTTTAGTTGGATATACCAATGCTGGCAAATCTACCGTGATCAATACGCTCACTCACAGCCATGTTCTTGCTGAAGATAAATTATTTGCAACACTTGATACAACAACACGCCAACTCTATCTTGATCATGAAAAAATTGGTGTAATTTCAGATACAGTTGGTTTTATTCAACAACTTCCACACCAACTTATTGAAGCATTTAAATCTACGCTTTCAGAATTGCAATATGCAGATTTATTACTTCATATTATTGATATCAGTGATCCTAATTGGAAAACTCATATTGATGTTGTGCTCGATACTTTAGAAGAAATTGGCGTTACCAAAGAAATGCTTTTTGTATTCAACAAAGCTGATAAAATTTCTGAAGAAGAATTGCAAAATCGCTTAAAATCTTTTGGATTTTTTGCTCCTTTTGTTGTAGCATCTGCAACCACCAAAGAAGGATTAGCAGATTTAACTCAATATCTTATCAAATGGAAGCAAACTTATCATGCACCTGAATAAAAAAGAAGAGTTTAGTATATTCTTACAAGAAAATGTTAATCCGCAACAGCTGAAAGCTATCACACATAACCAAGGCCCACTTCTGGTAATCTCTGGAGCAGGTTCTGGAAAAACTCGCGTTATTACTGCTCGCATGACGCATTTGATGATTAATCATCATGCACCAGCATCTTCTATTGTGGCGCTTACCTTTACTAATAAAGCTGCAAAGGAAATGAGAGAACGCGTACAAAATTTTTTAGATACCACACATCGTTTACCAACAGTCGCCACTTTTCACTCATATTGTTTACAAATTTTAAAACGGTATCAACATCTTTTGCCCTTTACTAATTTTTCTATTTTAGATGGCAGCGACCAGATAAAAATTTTACAAAATGTGCTTGAACACAATAATTTAGAAAAGCGTTTTAACACACGCCAACTTTTATATCTGATTTCTGCTTACAAAAATACCAATGCTGTGCAAGCTTCATTTGATACAAACAGCCTGGCAGACCCGCATCTTTTCATGCAAATTTATAATGCATATGAAAAAGAAAAACGCGCAAGCCACTGTTTAGATTTTGATGATTTGCTTATTTATACTTTAGATTTATTTAAAAAAAATAAAGAATTTAAAGCTGCTCATCAAACTATGGTACGCCACATTTTAGTAGACGAATATCAAGATACAAATGTGATTCAAAATGCGCTTTTAAAAGAAATGACTCTTAAACCTGGTTCAAAAGAATTAGCGATTGATTCTATTTGCGCAGTGGGCGATGAAGATCAATCAATTTATTCATGGCGCGGAGCAACAGTCAGTAACATTTTAGGATTTGATCAAGATTTTCCTGGCACAGAAATAATTAAAATTCAGCAAAACTATCGATCAACGCAGCACATTTTAGAAATAGCAAATGCAATAATTTCTCATAATACAGCGCGCAATCATAAAGAATTATGGTCTACAAAAGCAAGCAAACATACTACTATTAACCTTGAATGTTTATCTGAATTTCAAGAAGCAGATGCGACAATTGCTTGTATTAATGCTTTAAGACAAAAAGAAAAATTACAATCAATTGCAATTTTATACAGAACGCATTATCAATCTCGCGTGCTTGAAGAGCAACTCATTAAAAATTCTATTCCTTATAAAATTATTGGTGGCATTCAATTCTATGAACGCAAAGAGATTAAAGATTTGCTCGCTTATTTGCGTTTGATTGTGAATCCTTTTGATCGCGTAGCTTTTTTCAGAGTTATTAATTGCCCAGCACGTGGCCTTGGACAAAAATTTGAAGAAGAATTTACCAATATATGGGCAACGCAGCCCTTACTTGGATTTGCGCACGTTGGCCAGCTAATGATTGATCAAGGTTTACTCAAAGGTGCAAAACAAACTGCAGTAAAAAATTTCATACAATTGCTTACTTCTTTTACTCCACAAGATGATGCATCCGCAGCTATCACACGCATTATTGAATCAATAGCTTATATTGCGTATATCAAAGATGAATTTGATAAAGAAGATGCACAAGCAAAAGTGCAAAACGTACAAGAATTTATTCGCGCCATTGAACATTTTGCGCAAACGGGAACACAAACAATTCAAGGCTTTTTAGATGAAGTTGCTTTATTGCAAGATCGTTTAGATGTTTCGCAAGATTCAAAAGATTTTGTACAACTCATGACACTTCATGGCGCCAAAGGCTTAGAATTTTCAAATGTTATTATTGTGGGCCTTGAAGAAGGAATTTTGCCAAGTTCACAATCTTTAGAAACCACCATGGAAATTGAAGAAGAACGCAGACTTTTATATGTGGGTATCACACGCGCAAAAAATAAATTAATTTTGATGCACAGCAAATATAGAAATACATACGGCCAAACAAATATTCAACAAGCATCGCGATTCTTAGAAGAAATTCCAAGTAGCTTACTTATTCAACAAAGCGCAAGTTATTGGAATCGCACACAATTTGCTACATTTTTTCAACAATGGGCTTTAGGATCTATGCCTTTGGCTTCCACAACGCGCACGCAAACATTTCATAAGCCTCAGGCAGCTACAATAACAAAATCTTCATCTTCAGATAAACCTAAGAAATGGAAATCAATGCTTACGGTGCAGCATAAAAAATTTGGTTACGGCATCACGCATGGCATTGAAGAAAAAAATGATAAAACATACGTAACCGTTAGATTCACTATGCATGGCGTTAAAAAAATTGATGCAGAATTTTTAGAAATAATTTAAAAATAAACATATTATTCACAACAAAGAATGGGAACTTTTAAAAGTTCCCATTCTTATTAAGTATCTCTTATTTAAGTGGCGTATCCGCAGCAGCTCCTCCAGAAAGTCTACCTGGTGCAGAATGAGAAAGTGAACTCGTAGCAGCAGCTGCTGCACTAGCCGCTCCTCCTTCAGAATGTCTAGGCGATCGTGACCCAAGTGAGGCACTTACAGTGACTGCAGCTAGCGCTCCAATACTCAGCGCTGTTCCTCTAGTGTCTCCTGCTCCAGCTGCTGGCAATCTGCCTGTATCTGCACAACTACCAAAAGGAACTCTTCGAGAATGCCCACGACCATGACCACTAGCAAGAGGTGTTAGATTTTCCGGTTTCAATCCTAATAATGATGCAAGAATCGGAACTTGTGATGAAGCTAAAAGTGCTGGCGCAGGACGCGCTGTTGCTGAAGATCGAGGTGATGCTTCTCCGGAAGCATCACTTCCACTACTACTGCGAGCTGCCTGAACTGCGTCTCTAAAATCTGCATGCGCAGCAAGCATTGAGGCTAAAGCTCTTTGAACAAGCTCAAGATGAGCTCTTTGGCGATCATTCATTGCTGCAATATCAGTTCTAATACCCGCAACATCGCCTTTCATAGAAGAAACATCAACACCAACAGCTCCCACTTTTCCATCAGTTGCAGCAAGAGCTACTTGTATAGACTCAAGTAATTTCTGCAGGCCATCTACTCGCGCAGCTTGCGCAGCAAATCCAGTGTTCATTCTCGTATCATGAGCTCCAAAAGCAGTATTTAAATCTCGCACTTGACCATTTAAACCACCAACACCAACTTCCAAAGATCTTATAGCCGCAGTATTATCTCGCAAACTCGCCCCTAATGCAACACGTTCTGCATGATCAGCAAAAGCTCTACCCAATGTTCCTCGTAAATCTGTATCAAAATTATAAGCTGCAAAATCAACGAGCGCATCTAAATCTTGCGCTACAGGGCTCCACGAAGCATTTACTCTTGCATGCCCTCTATTATATTGCACTTGACGATATCCTATTGATCCAACTCTCCACAAGCCTATGGCTGCTATAACCCCTAGTACCAGTTCTTTACCTCGAGAAGTTCCAGATTCTAATACTTTTGCCCACATTTGTTTTTTAGTCTCTTCTGGCATCCCAAGATGATATGCAGATCCTACTATAGCCATTGAAGGGGCAAGTTTTGTTCCTAATCCTACTACTTCTTCTCCTAAATTTGCTGCTTCCTGAGCTACAATAGAAGTAACCCCTTCTCTCCAAGGCAAAGCCCCTGTTTTATTACGCTCACCTTTAAATAACGCATCGCGAATAGCTGTTCCTCGATCCCTATATAATACTTTCACTCGCGCTAATGCTTCATCTCGTTTATTTGTAAGTGTATCTGTATATTGTAAAAGCTCTTGTTGTAATAATGGTACATCATCTGCGGCAGCAGTTTTTAATGCATCCGTTAATGCTTCTTTAGCGTTTAATAAAAATGGCTTATGTATTTGTACCCATGCATCTTGCACAGCTTTTCTATCTCGCTTATAACCTGCATGAAGTTGAGGTAAAGTAAGGGGTATAACTTCACCTAAATCATCTGCACGAGCAATCACAGCAAAGCGAGAATCTATCTCATCTCTCACATAACCATCTAATTGTTCTTTAAAGCGTGTAACTACGGGAGGAATCGGGGCGCCTGCTCCTCCATGAGCACGACCTGCTGCTGAAACTTCTGCTGCATATATTCCATGCGTTATAAGAAGAACTAATAATCCTGACAAAGTATATTTTTTCATAAATTTATCCCAAAATGTAAATGATGTCGGAAAATTAACTCACACTACACTATATGAAATAAACGAAAAAATCAAAACAGCCATGCAATACAAAACAATAAATTAATATAAAAGATGCATTGCTTCTTTTACATCTTTCATAGTTTGGCAAGCAACTTCGCGTGCTTGATCAGTTCCTTCAAGTAATATTTTCATCACCTGATCTTTGTTTTGAGCAAGATCATTTCTACGATTGCGAATAGGAGTTAAAAATTCATTAAGCACTTGAAAAAGATATTTTTTGATAACAACATCGCCAAGTCCACCTTTTTGATATTGATCTTTAAGCTCCTGCACTTTTGCTTTATTTATATCAAACACATCAAGATAGGCAAAAACCATATTGCCTTCTACAGTTCCTGGATCTTGCACTTTAAGATGATTAGGATCTGTATACATGCTCATCACTTTTTTTAAAAGCTCACTTTCAGAATCACCTAAAAAAATCGCATTATTCATGGATTTGCCCATTTTTGCTTTTCCATCTAAGCCTGGTAAACGCGCAGTGGCGCCAATTAATCCTTTTGCTTCTGGAAAAACTTCTCCATAAATTCTATTAAATGAGCGAATGATTTCATTAGTTTGTTCAATAACAGGCAACTGATCTTCACCAACAGGCACAAGTGTTCCTTTCACAATGGTGATATCTGCAGCTTGGCTAACAGGATACATTAAAAATCCTGCAGGAACATGTTCACCAAAACCTTTTTGCGCAATCTCAGTTTTAACAGTTGGATTCCTACGCAAACGATTTACTGTAACTAAATTAAGATAAAAAATAGTAAGTTCTGCAATTTCTGGGATCATAGATTGAATAAAAATAGTAGTTTTTTTAGGATCTATGCCAACAGCTAAATAATCAAGCGCAACTTCAACCACATTTTGGCTCACTTTTTCTGGAGTTTCATAATTATCAGTTAAAGCTTGCACATCCGCAATCATCACATATTGTTTATATTCTTTTTGAAGCTTTATTCTATTTTGCAAAGACCCTACATAATGGCCAAGATGCAATGGACCTGTTGGGCGATCTCCCGTTAAAACGATCTCTTGGTGTTTCATAAACTTTCCTTACCCGTTTTCTTGCATTTTATATTAAAATTCTCCCATAGTAAGGTAAATAACAGAGGAGACCTATAATGAATTTATCAGCTCTTTCCTATTACCTGGGCGAATATTTTATCATTTATAATTTCAAAGACTACCTTGAAATTCTATTTTTTGCTATTGCGTTTTTCAAGATAGCTGAATGGTTAAAACAAGATCTGACAAAGCCTTTACTTGCATATTTTTATGGCTATATTGGCATGGCGGCAAGCGCTTATTATTTTGATTTAACAACCGTCTATTATACCTTGCTTCACAGCGCACCTGCAGCAGCAGTTTTATTTATTATTTATCATCAAAGAACTCTGCAAAAGCAATTTATGCTTTCTCAAAGAACTTCTATTACTCCTGCTATGGCTGCGCATCATAAAGATTGGCTTGAAACCTTTGTACGCACGTGCATGATCATGGCCCATAAACAAATAAACATCACCTGCGTGATTGAGCGCAAAGACGAAATTGCAGATTTTATTCATAAAACTTTTACGCTTGATATTCCCATTAATCAAGATGTGCTCACGCTCCTTCTTGAAAGCCCAAGCTTTGAAGAACAAAAACTTATTTGGCTTAATAAAGATGGCAATTTAATAAGCGTAAATGCCACATGGGGAAATGTGCTCATTCAGGAAACTTTATTACATCATGAACTCTTTGCATGGCAAGCTTACGCTTTGCAACTTTCTCAATTTTCTGATGCTATAATTTTCCATCATAATTCAAGCACTCATGAAAGCACGTTAATTATTCAAGGGAAAAAAATAGAACATTTATCTATAGATCATGCCATGAAAATGATGAAAAAAATTATGCAAAAAGCTGAATATGAAGAAACAATGAAAGGAACAAGCGATGAATCTGGTAAACGTAATTCTGAACACACGACTTCTTCCCGTTAATGCTTTCATTGCAGGCTATATAGTTTGGCTTATGATTGGCATGCAACAACCAACTTCTATGCACGTAAAACCCCAATTATGTTTCTATCAAGAGCCAGAAAAACATGGCGTGCAAGCACCTGATCATGTGGATATCTGGATTCAAAGCTCAAGAAAAACCTTACATAGTATTGATGCACGAAATACAACAGCTCATATTAATATTAATGATTTAGCTTCAGGCACCCATACTATTGAACTTCATAAAAAAAATCTTTTTTTACCAAATAACGTAAAACTGCTACAATTAAAACCATCAAATTTTACCATCACTCTCACCCCTCTTACACAAGAAAACATATAATGAATGACAATATATTTGGTACAGATGGTATTCGTGCGAAATATGGCACTGAAATTTTTTTACCTGAATCTTTATATCGATTAGGATATGCAATTGGCGCATGGGCTTTGCAATATAAAAAACAGCCTTGTTTTTTATTAGGCCATGATACTCGCCAATCATGCCCGCAAGTGAGCAAATATCTTATTGAAGGAATGCTGCATCATGAGCTTACTGTATTTCATGGGTATCAACTTCCAACTCCTATCGTATGTAGTTTAACGCAAAATGAAGACAAATTTGATTTTGGAATAATTATTACAGCCTCTCATAATACATACGAATATAATGGCATTAAAATTTGCACAAAAACTCAAAAAATTTCAGAATCTGATGAGCTGGTAATTTCAGAAATATTTCATAAAACACCTTTTGCTTTCTTAAAACAAAATACTGGAGCTTTATATCCTTACCAGGAAGCTGTAGAAATATATCATAAAGCATTACAAAGCCAATTTAAACCTGATATAGCTGATGGCTTAAAAATTGTGGTTGATTGCGCACATGGCGCCTTTTATAAAATTGCTCCGCAAATTTTAAAAAATTTTGGAGCTCATGTTATTCCCATTAATATTGCGCCTTCAGGCACAAATATTAATCAAGATTGTGGAGCTATGCATCCAGAAATCTTACAACAAAAGATGCTTACCTTACATGCAGATATTGGTTTTGCATTTGATGGAGATGGAGATCGAATTGTGGTGGTGGATAAACAAGGAACTATAAAAGATGGCGATGATATTTTAAATATTTTACTTGATAACCCAACATATTGTGATGAACAAGAAGTGGTGGGCACTATCATGAGTAACCAAGCTTTTGAAGTGTGTCTTTTAAATCAATCAAAAAAATTTATTCGCACTCCAGTGGGTGATAAATATATTTCTTCATATCTTTGCAACAATAATCTTAAACTTGGTGGTGAACCTTCTGGCCATATAATTTGCAATAATTTCTCATTTGCAAGCGATGCTTTATACACAGCACTTAAAGTTATAGAAACCATGAAGCTTAAAAATACAACTACACTTTCTACTTTTGCAAAGTTCCCACAAATAACTCATAATATATACGTAAAAGAAAAGAAAAATCTTTCTGCTGCTCCCTATAAAGATATTATTAATTCCTACCAAAAAGCTATTGCGCCAGGAAGATTAATCATTCGCTATTCTGGCACAGAACCAATGCTGCGCATTACAGGAGAATGCGAAACTCAAGAAAAAGCACAAAAAATTATTTTAGAACTCTTACAAGAATTGCAGCTTTTGTTATAAAAGGAAAAAATTATGAATTCAATCATGTATTATCTTAATTCTATAAAAAATATATTTATCAGTGGCTTGATTTTTATATTACCTATAGCAATAACTCTTGCATTGTTCAAGTTCTGCTTTAGCTTAATTAAATCCTGGCTTGGCCCATTTAAATATCTTAAAATACCGCTTCTTACCAGCATCCCTCATTATGAAGTAATCTTAGTACTTATTTTAATTTTCTTGCTCGGCATTGCATCAGAAGTATTTATCCTCAGACCATTACTACATGCTATAGAACATTTGCTGGCACGCGTTCCTTTAATCAAAGGAATATATTCTGGCATTAAACAACTTATTAATGCATTCACCTCTCAAGATCAATTAAGCTTTCAATCTGTGGTATTTGCAGAATTCCCAAGAAAAGGTGCTTTTAGTATAGGATTTTTAACTGGACAAGTTGCAGCAGAAATATGCCCTGATAAAACTAAACCCTATTTTAATATCTATATTCCTAATACCCCAAACCCTACAACAGGGCATTTTATTATGTTACCTGAAGCAGAATTTTTTAAAGTGAGTCTTTCACGCCAAGAAGCTATGGCGCTTGTACTTTCTGGCGGCATTATTCAACCGCACCGATATAGATAAAAATTTTATATTTTAAATAAACTTTTCCTCCATGAACAAGATGCAGTTTGATCGAAAATTGAAATTAGAAATTATAGGAAAAAAACGGTATAAATTGTGATGACTATACTGGACCAGAAGAGCAAGAATGTCATGTAAAAGACACTATATTTGCAAAAATTACTATAGGATCGTTTCATAAAACATTTCACATGTCTATTTCAACATGGAGCATAGAAGATTATAAAAAACAATGGGATCTCGCATGGAAACATTTAGAAACCAATGAAACTTCTATTTTTGTAGTAAGCATTGCACACAAACGCAACAATTTCTTCATTGAAGCATGGGCTTTATATAAAATAAAAAACACTATTTATATTTATAATGAATTTATTAATCAAGAGCGTTATCCCATATTAATGGAAAATAATATTTATACTCCAGAAACAAGTTTTAATTTTATACCCCCAAGAGATCCTTATACTTCAGAAGGCAAAAAAATATCTGAATGGCAAGTAAACATTATTTCGGAAAAAAATTAAGATTTAAATTGATTATAAATGCCTTTTAAGGGGAAATTATATATTAAAAATGGGTGCTTCCCATTTTTTAAGGCATAATCCACTTGATACACAGCTTCCAGTGCTTGTGCTAATTCGCACGTTTGATATAAAGTCCAATCGTTTTTTATAAAACTATAAGGAAGATGCAAGCTGATTGTTTTGGCATAAGCATAGTTTTTTTGTTTCATAAAAAAAACATAAAAATATGCTTTGTATAACTGATCAGACCAAAAACTACACCAAAATTGTTCACTATAGTTTTCAAACAATTGATCCCATAAAGCCACAAACTTCTCACGATCTTTATTAAAATAATGCTGACTCAGCATAAATAAAGATTCATCTGCAGGGATAATCTTAGGAAGCCATTCTTGAAAAAACAAATTTTGCTGTTTACCTATCACCTGACTATACTGCCAAATCATAGCCAGCTCATACATGCTTAATTTTTTAGCATGCATATAAACTTGTTTTAAAAACTGCGCAAAATTAACTAATGAACGTGGAGAAAATAATCCACTTATCTGTTTTGCTTGGCTATAATCATACTTTTCAAATAAAGAAATTTCTTCAATCCCATACTCAGTTGCAAATCCTTCTTGACCACCCCAAAGAACAACATGATGAGGCCCTTTATAAATAGCTAAAAACTTCTTAAGGTTTTGTTGAGCTACTGCCTGCCATTCATCTACATGCAATAAAACATAACAATAATGCATGCCTAAAAAGCTCATATGAAGCATGCTAATAATTGCGGCATAATCTTGCTCAGAACAATTAATTACTTTGATGGGCTTATCTTGAGCAGCACGCAAATAAATATTGCTTATAAACCAAGGAGCATATTCTTGCCCGCTTATTGCAAGCACTGAAGGTGCAGCAAAATTGGGATCTTGCAATGATTGAACAAAATCTAGAAATTGCATAATTTCCTTATAAGAAAAAATAGAGACCTTTTTATGATCTCTATTTTTCTATTTTTTTACTAGTTTTATTGATTTTCTGCGAAACCTAAGCGAATTTTTCCTGTTTCTGCATCATGATCAAGGACAACGACCATAAGTCTTTCCCCAACAACATAATGTTTATCAAGATCTTTTTGTAATTCGCGTGGAACTTTAGAAATATGAAGCAAGCCAGCTTTTCCTGGAGCTATATCTACAAATATCCCAAACTCCGCAGTTTTTGCAATCACACCATTAATTTTCATACCTTTTTCAATTTGACCGGCAAGGATTTTCACCCAATTAATAGCAGTTTGAATATCTGCTTGAGGCATTCCAAAGATATTAACGTCTGAACCTTCAATATCAATAGTTGTCCCAGTTTTTTCAATAATCTCTTTAATTATTTTTCCACCAGATCCAATCACAGCACCAACTTTTGAAGGCTCAATGCTGATAGTTACCATGCGAGGAACTAAAGGTGAAAGTTCTGTATTAGGAACTGACATCACTTTTTTCATCTCATTGATAATATGAACACGACCATCACGGGCTTGTGCTAATGCTTTTTCAAATACTTCACGTGGCAAACCACCTTTGTATTTAATATCCATTTGGATTGCATTAATCTTAGTTTCAGTACCAGCTACTTTAAAATCCATTAAACCTAATGAATCTTCAAATCCTGTAATATCAGTAATAGCTTGGAACTGACCTTTATTACCCTCAAGTAATCCCATAGCCACGCCACCTACAATACCTTTAATAGGTACGCCTGCATCCATAAGGGCCATAATACCGCCACATACAGTTGCCATAGAGCTTGAACCATTTGATTCTAAAATATCTGAAATAATACGAATTGTATAAGCAAAGTCTTTTTTCGCTGGAAGCACACGTTTAATTGCAGAACCTGCTAAATAACCATGCCCAATTTCACGACGCCCAGGACCACGTAAAGGACGAACTTCACCAACGCTGAAAGGAGGGAAATTATAGTGAAGCATAAATGCATTATCTACAGTATCACCAATAAGATCATCAATTCTTTGAGCGTCTTTTCCACTTCCAAGTGTCGCGCTTACTAAAGCCTGTGTTTGTCCACGTTGGAATAAAGAAGAACCATGCACAGAAGGAAGTAATCCAACTTCTACACTAATATTTCTAACTTGTTGGAAATTGCGTTTATCTACGCGAACATTACGACGTACCACATCACTTGCAATAACATCTTTTAAGACTGCATCAAAAACATATTCTATCTCACCAGTAATTCCTACTAATGTTGCAATAGTTTCTGCATGCTGTGCTAAAAATTCATCTTTTAGATCTGACATAACTTGATCAAGCAATTGCTTTTTTTGTCCAGCTTCAAAAATTTTATCAATTCTTGTAGAAGTTACAAAAGCACGTGCTTTTTCTTCCCAGCCATTCCAATCAAAAGCTTTTTCTGCTTTCTGACCAGTTACTTTTTCTACGCCCATTTCGCGAACGATTTGCTCTTGCCATTCAACTTGCTGTTGAATACGATCATGTGCGAGAAATAATGCATCTATAAATTCTGTTTCAGAAAGACCTTCTGCAGATCCTTCAACCATGCAGATTCCATCTTTAGTACCAGCTACCACTAAATGAACATCAGAAAATACTGATTCATCATGAGTAGGATCTAATACCCAAACTCCATTAACACGACCTACTTCTACAGCACCAACAGGTTCCATTAAAGGAATTTTTGAAAGTGCTAAAGCAAGAGATGATGCTACTAAAGCTAATGTAGAAGGGTTTGCTTCTTTATCAAAAGAATAAACTGTTGAAAGAAGTTGTACCTGATTAAAAAAATATGCAGGGAATAAAGGACGCAAAGCTCTGTCTATAAGCCTACTAGTCAACACTTCCTTATCAGAAGCCTTCCCTTCTCTTTTTAGGTAGCCACCAGGAATTTTTCCTGCCGCTGAAAATTGTTCTCTGTAATCTACAGATAAAGGAAGAAATCCAGGAAAATCTTTTACCTCTGACATAACTGCAGTAGATAAAACGATAGTACCTTTTTTCTTTAACCAAGCTGAGCCATCTGCCTGTCCTGCAAATTTTCCAATTTGCAGCTCATATCCTAGATTATCTAATTTGAAAGTCTTGACCATGCTTTTTAAACCTTATTGAATGTTCTATTTTCTTAAACCAAGGCGTTGAATAACATTTTTATATGATGCTTCATTTGCGCCTTTAAGATAATCAAGAAGACGGCGGCGAAGATTAATCTTTTGCATTAATCCACGCTGAGAGCTAAAATCTTTTTTATGTTTTTCAAAGTGGCCTTTAAGAAGCTCAATTTCTTCTGATAATACCGCAATTTGCACTGCACTAGAACCAGTATCTTGAGGATTCATTTGAAATTCTTTGATGATTGATTCTTTTTTTTCTTTTGTAATCATTTAAACAACCTTATTGGATAGTTTATTTTTAGTATATCACATTTTTTTATTATTGGTAGGCGCGAGCGGGATTGAACCGCTGACCCCTGCTACGTCAAAGCAGTGCTCTACCGCTGAGCTACACGCCTTTTCCATCTTATTTTTCCTTAGTTCCTTTGTCTAGGTAATGCTCCCGAAAAGAAGCAATACCAGTACCCGCAGGAATTAATTTACCAATAATAATATTCTCTTTTAATCCATAAAGATAATCAACTTGACCTGCTACAGATGCTTCTGCAAGAATCCTTGTAGTTTCTTGGAAAGATGCCGCAGAAAATACGCTTTCTGTCCCTAAGGAAGCCATAGTAATACCCATTAATATAGGTTTTGCTAGAGCCGGTTGTTTTCCTTCAGTAACTAAAGCTGCATTTACTAATGCAAAATGGTTTTTATCAACACGATCTCCAATTAAGAAATCAGAATCGCCAGATTCTACCACACGAACTTTACGAAGCATTTGTTTTGCAATCAATTCAATATGACGATCATCAATATCTACGCCTTGTAAACGATAGATTTCTTGTACTTGATCAACAATATAATGTTGTACTGCATCGGGTCCAAGAATTCTAAGCATATCATGCAACACTGGAGATCCTATAGTTAAAGCATCACCTGCTTTAACATAATCACCATTTGCTACAATCAATTGCTTATCACGAGGAACAAGATAATCATAAACATTATCACCAGAAACCACGCTTACTTTACGATATCCACGATGTAATCCACCAAAGAGCACTTGACCATCAATATCTGCAATCATTGCAGAATCTTTGGTTATTCGAGCTTCAAAGATCTCTGATACTCGTGGAAGACCACCGGTAATATCTTTAGTTTTAGAAGCTTCTCGTGGAATTTTCACCAAGATATCACCAATATGAAGCTGTTGCCCATCTTTTACCATAAGGTATGATCCGTGTGGTAAATAATATTGAGCAGTTTCTTCGCCTTCTTTATTTACAATAGTTAAAGCTGGCTGATGTTTATCTGATTTATGCTCTAAAATAAACTTAACAGTTTCATTTGTAGCTTCATCAAATTTATCTTGAACTGTTATATTATTGATAATATCAACATATTGAATAGTACCTTCTTTTTCAGTGATAATTACATCATGGTATGCATCAATCTTGAACAATTCTGTTCCAGCTTGTATCTCTTGACCATTTTGTACTAATACTACTGCACCATAAGGCACTTCTTGATCTTGTAGTTCACGTCCATCTTGAGATTTAATTGAGAAAGCACCTTTTCGGCTTACCACTCTCAATTGATTTTCTCTATTTAAAACAGTACGCAAACCTCTATATTCAACAACACCTGTATAAGTAGCTTTAAACGAAGTACGTTCACTTACACTTGCAGTACCCCCGATGTGGAAGGTTCTCATCGTAAGCTGCGTACCAGGTTCACCAATAGATTGAGCTGCAATCACTCCAGCCGCAACACCCATTTCTATTAATGATCCTGTTGAAAGATCCATACCATAACAAGCTACACATACACCGCGTTTCGCTTGACAGCTTAATACTGAACGAATTTTTGCATTCGTAAAATATGCTTTTTTGATAGTTTCAAGGTCAGCATTAGTAATCATATGACCACGTGGGAATAATAATTCACCAGTTAAACTATCTTTCAAATCAGCGGCAAGCACACGGCCATAAATACGTTTATTTAATGGTTGTAACACGTTTCCAGATTCTTTAAGATCTTGAACTGTCACATACCCTAAAGTATCACAATCATGTAAAGTGATTACCACATCTTGAGCAACATCTACTAAACGACGAGTAAGGTATCCTGAGTTTGCAGTTTTCAATGCAGTATCAGCCTGACCTTTACGCGCACCGTGAGTAGAAATAAAGTATTCAAACACACTTAAACCATCTTTAAAGTTACTCTTAACTGGTGTTTCCATAATTTCACCAGAAGGTTTTGCCATTAATCCTCGCATACCTGCAAGCTGTTTGATCTGATCACGTGATCCACGCGCACCAGAATCAATAGACATAAAGATTGGGTTAAATGGTACATTATTTTTATCCTCGTTTGTAAATGATCTTTGATCTGCTTGTTCATAAGAAGCATACATAGCATTTGCAACACGAGCTGTAGCCTGACCCCAAATACTAATAACTTTATTGAAACGTTCACCATTGGTAATTGCACCATTGATATACATATCTTCAATTTTTTGTACTTGTTTTTCAGACTCAGTAATTATTTTTTCTTTTTCTTCAGGAATCATGAGACCATCAATTGGAAAGGAAATTCCACCCATGGTTGCATGCATAAATCCTAAAGACTTAATTGCATCTAAAGAACGTATAACTTGTTCAGATCCAAAACTATAATAGAGATTTTCTACTAATAATCTGATATCACTTCGTTTCATCACACGATTAACCCATGTGATATCTGATCCGTTTGGCAACACATCAAATAAAAGCACACGTCCAACAGTGGTATCCACAATAGTGCCATTTTTAAGGCGCACTTTAATAAGCGCATGTAAATCTACTGCTTTACATTGGAATGCAGAAATTACTTCTGCTATCGTTGCAAATACAATTCCTTCACCACACGAGTTACGACGTGCTTTTGTTAAAAAGTGTAAACCTATAACCATTTCCTGAGAAGGAACTGCTACTGGTTTACCATTTGAAGGAGAAAGTAAGTTTTGCGTAGATAAAATAAGCTGTTTAGCTTCCCATTGTGCTTTTTTACTTAAAGGTAAATGTACAGCCATTTGGTCACCATCAAAGTCCGCGTTAAATGCGCCGCACACTAATGGGTGTATTTTAATAGCTTTGCCATCCACTAGTACTGGATAAAAGCCTTGAATACCCATTCTATGAAGCGTAGGTGCACGGTTGAGCAATACTGGGCGACCTTTTACAACATCATCCAATACATCCCAAACTTCATCTACACCATCTTCGACCATTTTTTTAGCTACACGTAAGTTTGGAGCTAATTCACGTTCTAATAATTGTGCATACACATAAGATTTAAAGAGCTCAAGTGCCATAATTTTTGGCAACCCACATTGATTCATTTGCAATTTTGGATCAACAACAATTACAGAACGCCCTGAATAATCTACACGCTTACCAAGTAGGTTCTGTCTGAAACGACCTTGTTTACCACGAAGCATTTCGCTCAATGATTTCAATGGGCGTTTATTACTTCCACGAACCGGCTGACCGCGACGTCCATTATCAATTAAAGAATCAATAGATTCTTGAAGCATACGCTTCTCGTTTTTGATAATAACTTCAGGAGCTTCAATCTCAATTAAACGGCGTAAACGAATATTTCTGTTCAGTACACGGCGATATAATTCATTTAAATCAGAACTTGCAAAACGTCCACCCTCTAAAGGCACTAACGGACGTAAATCAGGCGGTAATACAGGCACTGACTCTAAAATCATCCATGATGGATGAATATCTGCCTGAAGCAAACCATTCATCACTTTAATACGACGCATGATTTTATGCTGAGCTGCTACAGAATTAGTTTCTTGATATAAAGCTTGCAATGCTGCAATCTCTGCTTTCAAATCTACTAGTTCAAGTAATAATCTAATTGCTTCTGCACCACATTCTGCTTTAAATGAGCTATCATCATAATGTTGTTCTCTATATTTATCGTATTCTGCATTGCTAAGCAATGTTTTGCGAGAATATGGAGAATTACCTTGATGCACAACCACATACATTTCAAAATATATAATGCGCTCTAAATCCTTAACTGATAAATCTAAAATAAGACTTAAATAGCTAGGAGTCCCTTTAAGATACCATATATGACATACAGGAGCGACAAGCTCAATATGTCCCATACGTTCGCGACGAACGCGAGATTGAATCACTTCAACCCCACATTTTTCGCATGTAACTCCGCGATGTTTCATACGTTTGTATTTACCGCAGTTACATTCCCAATCTTTTACAGGACCAAAAATTCGAGCACAAAATAGGCCATCTTTTTCTGGTTTTAATGTTCTATAGTTAATAGTTTCTATTTTCTTTACTTCACCATATGAAAGCGAACGGATCTTTTCTGGGGAAGCAAGACGAAGACGCACAGCATTAAATTGAGTAGGCTGTATATATTCGCGAAACCTTTGTAAAATTTGATTAGTCACCGAGCTCCTCCCTACCAGTCTTAAATAAATCTACTTGCATACCTAAGCTTTGTAATTCTTTTACTAACACATTAAAGGATTCTGGAAGTCCGGGATCTGGAATTTCATCACCACGTACAATTGTTTCATATACTCTATGACGACCAGTAACATCATCAGATTTATAGGTAAGCATTTCTTGAAGTGTATATGCTGCCCCATAAGCCTCTAATGCCCATACTTCCATTTCACCAAAACGCTGTCCACCAAACTGGGCTTTACCACCAAGAGGTTGCTGCGTAATTAAAGAGTATGGCCCGACAGAACGTGCATGCAATTTATCATCAACCATGTGATTAAGTTTCATGATATAAATTACACCAATCGTTACAGGTTGTTCAAAATAATCACCTGTACGACCATCACGAACTTTATAAGCACCATTTTCACTTAAACCTAATTCTTTAAGTAAAGGTTTAATATCTAGCTCAAAATCTGGGCCTTGGAAAATTGGCGTTTTAAAATGCAATCCAGTTTGAGCAGTACGACGTGCTAATCTAATAACACCTTCTTGACCATGAGTTTTTTCATAATCATTAATGATTTGTTTATCAAAAAACTTCTGTAAGAATTTTTTAACATACTCATAACCTTGATCTTGCATTACTTGTTGTAATTGCTCACCAAGTTTTTTACCAGCAAATCCTAGAACTGTCTCTAAAATTTGACCAACGTTCATACGAGAAGGCACACCGAGCGGATTAAGTACTATATCAACTGGAGTTCCATCATCCAAGAAAGGCATATCTTCAATACGAACAATATTTGAAACCACACCTTTGTTACCATGGCGCCCAGCAAGTTTATCACCCACAGAAACATGACGTCTGGAAGCAATATACACTTTAACCACTTTGATAACGCCAGAAGGAAGTTCATTTCCTTTTTTAAGATGCGCTTCTTTTTCTAATTTTAATCCCTCAAGGACTTTTACTTTTTTATCATACATATCTGCAATAGAAGCCATTTCTTGAGCGACTGATGCAGTTTTTGCTTTTAGAGAAAATAAAGTTTCTAAATCTGCTTGAAGTAATTTTTCTTTTTCAAATTTACTGCCTGTTAGTAAGCCTTTTTTAGCAGTTGTTGCTGCTGTTTGACCATCTAAAAGCTCTGCAAGTGATTCACGTGTAATTTTTTGAAGACCTGCAATATGTTTTGCATAATCTTGCTCTAAGCGCTCTATTTTTTTCATAGCGTCTTCTTTATAACGCTTATCTTTTCGAGCACCACTTCGAGAGAAGACTTTTACATCAACAACAGTACCTTCTACACCAGGAGATACACGTAAAGAAGTATCACGAACTTCACGAGATTTTTCTCCAAAAATCGCACGTAAAAGTTTTTCTTCAGGAGAATATTGCACATCCCCTTTAAGCGTTACTTTCCCTACTAAAATATCACCAGGTTTTACACGGCTACCAGTTTTAATAATTCCATATTCATCAAGACTTGATAAAGCTTTTTCACCAACGTTTGGAATATCACGGGTAATTTCTTCAGGCCCGAGTTTTGTATCACGAGCTTCTGCAGAATATTCATCGATACTTACTGAAGTAAGTTCATCTTGAGCTACTAAGCGATTACTAATTACTAAAGCATCTTCAAAATTGTACCCGTGCCATGGCATAAATGCTACAACAAGGTTTGTTCCTAGTGCTAATTCACTTTCATTGATCGCAGCACCATCACTAATGATATCGCCTTTAACAACTCTATCTCCAGCTTTAACGACTGGGCGTTGATGAATCCAAGTACTGTAGCTTGAACGATTGAATTTTTTAAGTTCATAAGTTTGAACTCCATTATTAACCCAATCTTCTACTGTTGCAAAATTCTCTTTATCTGCAAGAACAACAATACGATCAGCTGATACAAATTGCACCTGGCCATCATATTGAGAGATAACAACAGCACCAGAAGCTTTAATCACTTCTGCTTCCATGCCAGTTCCCACTAAAGGTATCTGACATTTAATTAATGGAACTGCTTGACGTTGCATGTTTGCACCCATCAATGCACGGCTGGCATCATCATGCTCAAGAAAAGGAATTAAAGATGCAGCAACAGAAACTAATTGTTGAGGAGAAAGATCTACAAAATCAATAGTAGAAGCTTCCACATACATAAAGTTTCCATCATGTCGCGCAAGCACTTTATCACCATCTAAGGTGCCATTATCTGCTACAGCATCAGCTTGTGCAATATATTTAGATGCTTCATCAAAAGCATTTAAAAATACGACATCATCTAAAATTTTTCCATTTTTTACAGGACGATACGCTGATTCGATAAATCCTAAATCATTTACCATAGCATAGGTAGATAATGAGGAAATCAAACCAATCGTTTGACCTTCTGGAGTTTCAATAGGACAAATTCTTCCATAGTGAGAAGGATGCACATCACGCACTTCATTAGTTGCGCGATCTTTCATAACGCCGCCGGGCCCGAGGGCTGATAAACGTCGTTTGTGTGCTAATTCTGATAATGGGTTAGTTTGATCCATAAATTGAGAAAGCTGGCCAGAACCAAAGAATTCTCTGAGTACAGCACTTAATGGTTTTACATTTAAGAAATCTTGAGGCATTAAAGCATTATGCGCTTCTTGCATTCTAAAACGTTCTTTTGCAATACGTTCAACGCGGGCTAAGCCACCATAGATTTGATTTGCAAGCAATTCACCTACTAAGCGAACGCGTCTATTGCCTAAATGATCAATATCATCAAGCTCTCCCTCACCACGCTCTCTAAGATTTATCAAATACTTAATAGTACCGATAATATCTTCGCGGGTTAGATGAGTAACATTTTCTTCGAGCTCTAAGCCCAATTTTGCATTAAGACGAACACGACCAACCTTGGTAAGGTCATAATAGCGGCTTGAGAAAAATTGGCGCTCAAGGCGTTCTTTAATTTCTTCTAGAGAAGCACTATCCCCAGGCCATACTTTTACATGAATTTCATGCAAAGCTTCATTTTGCGTTTTTACAATATCATGAGACAAAGTAAGCGCCAATGCCGGCTGGAACATATATCCCGCTGAATCAATCAATTCTAAAGTAAGATTACGATACTTCTTTAAAATATCTAATTGATGTTGTTGAACTAAAGTTCCTTGATCAAGAATAACTTCACCAGTTTCTTGATCTACAACATCTTTTAATACAGCTTTATTAAGGATTGCAGCTTCTTTGACATTGAGCTGAGTAATGTTTGCTTTCAATAATTCTGCGATCAGTTCTTTAGTAATACGCTTACCTACAAACTTTTCATCGAATTTTTCAGCGAGCATGCCACGTTCAATACGGCGGCCCAATAAATTTTCATCTACTGTTTTAAAGAATATGCCATCTTGAACATGTAAAACATCTGGTTGATAGAACATAGAAAGTAATGAATCACGACCATATCCTAATGCTTGCAAGAACGTAGTAACAAAAATTTTCTTCTTTTTATCAATACGAGCATATAAGCAATCATTGGTATCAAATTCAAAATCAATCCATGATCCTCTCATTGGAATGATGCGTGCAACATAATAAGGTCTACCACGTAGATCTTTAGTTTTTTTACTTTTTGCAAATACAGCACCAGGAGAACGATGCAATTGACTTACTACAACTCGATCTACACCATTAATAATAAAGGTTCCTTGGTCACCAAGTTGATATGTACCAGTTTCATCCTGATATAATCCAACCATGACAGGAACATCTGCAAAATAAACATCTTGCTCTTTAATATCATGAATAGAACGCGTGCCTTGCTCATCAATATCCCATGTAATTAATTGTACACGGACTTTTAATGGTAATGCATAAGTTTCTTCGCTATCTCTGCATTCTTGAGGAGTAAAAGGAACTTTAATAGAAACACGTGCATGACATGAAGAGCACGTGATATATCGCCCAGTTTTTTTATCTTTAGTATGACGATTTACTAATCCTGTTAACTGTCCACAAGTACAAGACCAATTCCCTATCTCATAACTCACGTATTCTAATGATAAACGTTCGTTATGTTCTATAGGAAATATGTCCCTAAAAGCTTTTTCCAAACCTATATTTTTACGTTCAGAAGGCATACAATCGAGTTGTATGAACTCATTGAATGACTTTGACTGAACTTCAATTAGATTTGGAACAGGGACCGTATTTTTCGTCTCGTTAAACGACTTTCTTAAGGTCACACTATCAACATTTGAGCGTGATATCATGCTGCTCCTCATACCATAAAAAACTAATTAATGTTGCCAACCCCACTACTTAAACTCTGCTTAACTTAAGAGCATTAAACTAATTCTACTTTAGCCCCTGCAGCTTCAAGTTTTTCTTTCATTTTTCTAGCTTCTTCTTTTGCGATAGCTTCAACTATAGTTATAGGAGCGCTTTCTACTAATTTTTTCGCTTCTGCAAGACCAAGAGTTGTTACTTCACGCAAAGCTTTAATAGTTTTAATTTTATCAGCACCCATATCTTTTAAGATAACTTTGAATTCTGATTTTTCTACAGCTTCTGCTGCCGCTTCTGGAGCAGCGCCTGCTGCTGGAGCAGACATTGATGCTGCAGAAACACCAAATTTAACTTCTAACTCTTTTACAAGTTCAGAAAGATCAATTACTGACATTTTTTCGATTTGTTCAATTATTTGTCCATATTTTGACATAATAATCTCCGTGGTTATATAAGAATCTTATTTTAAGCTATGTTCTGTTTTTTACACTTGTTCTAAAGCAGTTTCCTGAGCAGGTTGTGCATCTTTTTTTGCAACCTGATCAAGTACGCTTACCAATTTTGTAATTGGCGCATTTAATATTCCACATAATTGAGCAAGAAGCACTTCACGAGAAGGAATATTTCCTAAAGCTCTTACTTGTTTTGCTGTGAAGATTTGTGATTCAAAGCATCCAGCTATAATTTCAAGCTTCTCGTTAGTTTTTGCAAAAGTTGTTAAAGATTTTGCAACACCAGTTACATTATCATCTGCAAAAACAACAGCGAGTTGTCCTTTTAAATAATCATGTAATTCTTCAGCTCCAGGCATGTTTTTTAATGCAAGTTTTGAAAGACGATTCTTTGAAACTTGAAGGTTTGCACCATTAGTTTGTAAAGAAAATCTTAATGTTTGCATTTGATTAACAGTTAAACCCTGACATTTCACAATAAATGCAGCTTGCGCTTTAGCAAATTTTTGTGAAAGACCATCTACAAACTGTTGTTTTTGTTGGCGATTCATTGTTTTACCTTTACGTTATGCAACATCATCTAATTTTACACCAACACCCACACCCATTGTTGAAGATAAGGTAATTTTTTGAATAAACTTACCTTTTGATGAGGCTGGTTTTGATGCAGCTAACACTTTAATAAATGCCAAGAAATTTTGATGTAATTTTTCAACATCAAATGAAACTCTGCCTACAGAAAAATGCACAAGGCCATTTTTATCATTTTTGAAAAATGCCTTACCACTTTTAAGTTCAGCTACTACAGGAGCTATATCAAAAGTTACCGTACCAAGTTTTTTATTTGGTAAAAGACCCTTAGGTCCAAGTACTTTTGCCAATTTCCCTACAGCAACCATAAGATCAGGTGTTGCGACTGTATAATTGAAATCAGTCCAACCAGCTGCAATTTTTTCTATAAGATCTTCAGCACCGACGTAATCCGCACCAGCTTTTAAAGCTTGTTCTGCGTAATCGCCTTTTGCAAAAACAGCTACTTTTACCGTGCGACCATTACCATGCGGTAACACTACGCTTCCGCGTACAACCTGATCACCTTGAGTAGCATCAATGCCAAGATTGATATTTACATCAACACTTTCATTGAATTTTGCATATGCCAATTCTTTTACTTTAGACAATGCGTCTTTACTAACGAACAGTTGATCATGACCAACTTGTTCTCGAGCCTTTTGATATTTTTTGCCGCTCTTAGCCATATGAATACTCCTTATTCAATCACATCTACGCCCATACTGCGTGCAGTACCGGCAACAGATCTTTTTGCTTCTTCCAAGTCTCTTGTATTCAAATCAGGAAGTTTAATTTGCGCAATTTCAGTCACTTGAGACCAAGAAATTTTGCCCACTTTTTCCGTATTTGGACGAGAAGAGCCTTTAGCAATATTAATGCGTTTACGAATTAACTCTGATGTTGGAGATGTTTTGATCACAAAGGAAAACGTACGATCTTTGTTAATCGTAATAACTGTAGGAACTGATTCCCCTTTACGATCAGCAGTTTTAGCATTAAACTGCTTACAAAAATCCATAATGTTTACACCCTGTGGCCCCAAAGCTTGACCAACTTTTCCTGCAGGAGTTGCACTCGCTGCTGGAACTACGAGTCTAACAATAGCCTTTACATTTGACATAACTTAACCCACTTATTGTTATGGTGTTATTTTTTGACTTGATCAAATCTTAATTCGACAGGTGTCATACGACCGAAAATGCTGACCATCACCGTTAAGCGCTCTGAACCAACATCAACCTTATCAATAACCCCAACGAACCCAGAAAATGGCCCTTCAGCAATAGTTACTTCACTATCAACAGCAAAATCATTTTTGTCGACAGCAAGCACTACGCCGCCTTCCATTTTTTGGAAAATTTTATTTACTTCCTTTTGTGACAAAGGAATAGGCGCATTGCCGCCTAAAAAGCGCAATACGCGCGGATGCGCTACTACAAAACGAATCATGGAAGGTTCTATTTCCTCTTCCATTTCTATTAAGACATACCCTGGAAAAAGCTGTTGGTCACCTTCATCCAATGCCCCAAACATCTGCTTCATTTTTGCAGAAGGTACTAATACCTTCCCCAATTTTTCCTGCAATCCCTCATCCTGAATGCGACGCTCAAGATCGGTTTTCACCTGATCTTCATATCCCGCATAAATCTGAAGCACATACCAACGTTTCATCCCAAAAATCCCCTATCTGCCAAAAGCAAGCATCAATGCTTTTTGAGCGCCCACATAAAACATATAGTTTATAGCACTTAAAAAGAGGGCTAACGCTAAAATCACCATTAAGGCGACTATCGTTGACCCAATAAATTCTTTTCTTGTTGGCCAAATCACTTTTGACAATTCAGCATTAACTTCTTTTAAAAATATCGTAATATTTTTCATTTTTATGAGCCTTACAGGATAAAGTTTGGCAGGCCAGGAGGGATTCGAACCCCCAACCCGCAGATTTGGAGTCTGCCGCTCTACCAATTCGAGCTACTGACCTTTTTTTAATAAATCCAATTAGGTACTACTGAAATAGGCAATATCTTCTTCCATTGGAGCCCGCGACCGGATTTGAACCGGTGACCTCTCCCTTACCAAGGAAGTGCTCTACCGACTGAGCTACGTGGGCGATAACAAAGACTTACCATCAGAGTTTCTTATATTAGTTTAAAACAAAAGTATAAAAAAACAACTTTTACCTAAAATTTTTATTCAAAAGTCATTTATTTAAAGTGGAGCTGGCGACTGGACTTGAACCTGCAACCTACTGATTACAAATCAGTTGCTCTACCGTTGAGCTACGCCAGCTTTCTATATTTTGGAGCGGGAAACGGGACTCGAACCCGCAACCTACAGCTTGGAAGGCTGTCGCTCTAGCCAATTGAGCTATTCCCGCATATATTATTTTCAAGTAAACTAATTTCCAAACTTCGCTTAAAAGCTTTTTCTATTTTACCATTCAAAGGATTCCCTGCCTAGCCGTCGACTAAAAGGCTATAATAGGCAGCCTTCACTACAGAATCCTTATATTGGCAATGCCAGTCATAGCTCCATAAGAGCAAAAACTGGTGGTGAGAGAAGGATTCGAACCTTCGAAGGCTGAGCCAACGGATTTACAGTCCGCCCCCTTTGACCGCTCGGGAATCTCACCGCTTAAAAAACATCAAAGATGAGAACTGTTGTATATAATATTGTTTTTTGAACGTTATTTCAAGCACAAATATTATCAATGTACAACTTTATCATTTTTAGCATTAAGTTTATATTCTAAGATCTGCTTCACTTCTGGAACGCAGCTTGAACAGCCAGTTCCTACCATAAGCTTATCAGAGAGCGCCTGAAATGTCACGGCACCTTTTTCTATGCTATCGCATATTTCAGAAGCCATAACCCCCATGCACGTACACACTAAATAATCATTGGCACATGTGCATTGCGAGTCTTTACAAGCCACAAATATCCTTTATTGCGTAATAATAGTAAGTATAATTTCTCGTTGATCTGCTGATTTATATTCTATCATCACTTTACAGATTATGCCAAATAATTCTTGTTCAATAAGGCCTGGCCATTCAATAAAAATTAAAGCATCTGGATCACTCATATATTCATCAAATCCCGCATCATAAAATTGCTGAAGGCTTGATAATCTGTATAAATCGAAATGATATACTTTTTTTCCCCCTGGCAAAGTATACATATTAACATAAGAAAATGTTGGACTTTGAATAAGGCCAGAAATCCCCATTTCTTGCAAAATAGTTCTCACCAAACTTGTTTTGCCAGCTCCTAATGAACCTTCTAAAGTAATAAAATGGACGTGCTCATCGCGGATAAGTTTAATAATATGGCGCGCAATCTGCGGCAAAGCCTCTAAGGAATATATAATGTTCTCAGGATTCATATTTTATTTAATTTCTTTAATAATTTTTTATCAAGCTTAGAAATCTTTTTATCATAAACTATCATTTCTATAGCAACCGCCTGTTCAGCCTTAGTATGCCAAGCATCATCTTTAGGCACAAGAGTTCTACTTCCAAGTTCCATAATATAATCTATATAAGCATCTTCATTTGTACTTGTTTTTACAACTTCATTGGAATACCGCGCTTGAACTTTTTTACAAGATTTCATCACAACACGCCAAATTTCATGAAAATCTAAAACCCCAATAGAAACAATATCATGCATATCCGCAAAAGCACATATCTCTCGATCTGATGTGACTAATAAAATATCTTCTTGTCGTTTTTTTAAAACCAGATCTTTAATAACATCATCTGCGCTACACCACGATCCAGAATAATATACCACAACATTTTTCCCCACATTCTTATAGGTTATTTGATCATAAGGCCCTGCATCAAAAACAAGTAAAATCTGATTATTGCGCATTGCAGCATAATGTATATATTCCCTAATACATACATTAATTTGAGCTTCTTCTACAAATGAAACATGCAAAATATTTTTAAGATAATTATAAGCATCAATAATAATAATCATTTATACTCTTTTCTTTTTATTTTATTGCATTTGCAAACAGAGTGGAGTAATAGTAAAATAAACGTACCATAGCTTAACCCTTATTTATAAGCATAACAAAAATGTCACAGCTTATACATTTAAAGCAAAGAATAAAATCAATCACAGTGATCAAAAAAATCACGCATGCAATGCGCCTGATTTCTATGTCATCTCATTCTAAACTTAAAAAACAGGTAAATTCTTTAAATACCTATAAGCATCACTTATTGCCTATTTTATGCGGACTTGAGCAATATCATCAATCTCAAGAGATTAATCCTCAAGAAGATGCTAAAAAAACCGCTTATATTATTATTGGCTCTGAAAAAGGCCTGTGTGGAAACTTTAATAATCTTTTATTTCAATATCTTGAAAACACTTTATCTCCAAGCCAATTAAGCCCTGCTACAGTTATCACCGTAGGCAAACGCGCTTCAGAATTTATAAGAAAAAAAGATATTAAAATTTATAAAACATATAACCGATTCACACAAAGTAAAATTGAAACAATTGCTGAGCAACTCTACCAAGATGTTTTAACGCTCAAAAAAGATCACAAACAAATTATATGTTTATATAATTTCCCTCAAACATTCTTTTTACAAGAACCTACCAAAGAAATTGTTATTCCTATAAAAGAATATGAATGCACCCTTGAACCTCTTAAAAATCTTGACGAATATTATTGGCCTCAAGATAGCAAAGATGTATCAGAAGCTATTTTTAATAGCCTCATGAAATTACACATACTTACTTTACTTTCTCAATCAATGATTGCAGAGCAATCAGCACGTTTCATTTCTATGGATAGTTCCACTCAGAATGCAGAAAATTTATTAAAATCCATGCATTTATTATATAACAAACTTCGCCAAGCAAAAATCACCAAAGAACTTGCTGAGCTTTCAAGCAGTTTTTAAAATAATATGAGCTCCAATACTTTGCATCTTTTCTTCAAAGTTCTCATATCCCCTTTTTAAATGCTCTGCACCTTGAATCTGGGTAGTACCTTGTGCTGCAAGACCTGCAAGCACTAAAGCCATAGCCCCTCGAATATCACCACCCTGCACCAATGTTCCTTGCAAAGAAGATACGCCCTGTATAAATGCTTTATTTCCTTGAACAACAATAGAAGCGCCCATACGAAGTAATTCTGGTACATGTAAAAATCTATTATCATATACAGTTTCATGCACAATACTTTCACCTTGTGCCAAGCTTTGCACAGCCATCATCATAGCTTGCAGATCCGTAGGAAATCCTGGATAAGGCTCTGTGCGGATTGATACTCCACGCATAATAGGATTTGCTTTTAAATAAATCCCTTTTTGCGCACCTGCTATTACTTCATGCCCCATATGTGCAAGCTTTGCAAGAAAAATATCTTTTATAGAAGCATCTGCATTAGGAATTTCTATTCTGCCACCTGTAATCGCTGCTGCTAAAAGATAGGTGCCAGCTTCTAATCTATCATACATTACTGTATGATCTGCAGCATGCAAAGGATTTCCACCTTGAATAATAATCATTCCTGGAGCTTGAATAGTGATAGCAGCGCCCATTTTTTTAAGCAAAGCAATCAAATCTAAAACTTCCGGCTCAAGTGATGCATTAATAATATAAGAAGTTCCTTGCACGCATAAGGCTGCCATTAAAATATTTTCTGTAGCGCCTACGCTTGGATAATCAAAAATAAATTTTCCAGGATGTAATTGGGGAGCAAATGCATGAATAGTGCTTCCTTCAGAAACAATATTTGCTCCCATTTTTTCAAAATTTACCAAATGAAAATCAATAGGCCGTTTTCCAATTGCATCTCCTCCTGGAAACGCCAAAGTTGCTTTTCCAAAACGAGCAAGTAAAGGTCCTAATACTAAAATCGATGCGCGAATTTTTTTCATCATGTGCGCACTAACAGTTGTGCCTTGCACATGCGTAGTATCTACTTCTAAATAATTATTTTTTGTATCAAAATAAACCTGCGCACCAAGAGAAGTTAAAACTTCTGCCATGCAATGCACATCTTCTAAATCAGGAACGTTTCGCAATATTGATTTACCCGAAACTAATAATAATGATGCCATACTAACTAAAGTTGCATTCTTAGCACCAGATAAATAAATTTTTCCATCAAGATGCAAAGATTGTTGCACCACAACAATGTGTTGCATAAATTCCTTTGAAATTTTTATATAATTAAAACTGATATAAGTATAAAAGAGTTACTCTATTTTAAAAAGGTATTTATGTACTTTCTACTCAAATAAAATACAAATAATATCTTTACTATCTTCCAAAAATCCTTTTATGCTATTCGTTACTTTATAGTTTTTAGCCCTTTTAAAAAAAGGTGGTAAAATGGATATACAAACCTCTTTAACTCGACACATAGAAATTTTGTCTTGCATATTGAAAGGAGCCTTAGCAATGGCGCAAACGGATACAACGGTAAAAGGCACCATACATCCGGCTACCCCTATCAGTTCTGATTTCCACAGACAGCGTGGATCTTTAATTGTTATTTGCGGATCCATGTGTTCTGGAAAAACTGAAGAATTAATACGAATCGTAGGGCGGCTTATTCGTTCTGGAAAAACTCGTATTCAGACTTTTAAACCTGCAATTGATAATCGAATATTAGCATCTCATATGGAAATTGATCCTATGAAACATATAACATCTCGAACAGGAAGTTATATTGGATGCATTGCTACTGATAATTTAGAATTTATTCGCGAATATGTGTATCAAAAAGATATTGAAGTTGTCGCTTTTGATGAAGCACACTTTTTTGAAAAAGTATCATTCCTAAATTTAATTAATGATCTCCTTAAAGATGGAAAAAAATTAATTATTGGGGGCCTTGATTTAAATTTTCGCAGTGAACCATTTGGCGCTATGGGAGATCTTCTTGCCTTAGCAGATAATGTGGTGAAACTCTCTGCGATTTGTACTCAATGCGGTGTGGACACGTATTGTATTTCCCAACGTTTAATTAATGGACAACCCGCACATTACCATGATCCATTGGTAGTGGTTGGCGATCAACAATATGAACCTCGCTGCAGACGATGTCATGTAATTAAAAAAATATAAAATATGGCTGCTGGAAAAACAAATTTTGAATGCTCTGAGTGTGGCTATCATACTCCCAAATGGCTTGGATGCTGCCCTGATTGCAAACAATGGAATACACTCTCTGAGCAGCATGCTTCTGTGCTTGATAAACAAGCAAAAAAACAAGTGCATGTTGATTATGCATCTGCATTACAACCTTTAAAAAATTTGCCACATCAAGAATCTGAGCGCATGATCACGGGGATTTTAGAGTGGGATCGCGTTACCGGAGGCGGTATTGTGCCGGGCTCTTTTACCGTTCTTACTGGTGATCCAGGAATTGGAAAATCTACTATCTTGCTACAAATCTGCGCAAAACTTGCACAGAAACATTTAGTAATTTATTTTTCTTCTGAAGAATCTTTACATCAAGTCAGACTCCGCTGCCAGCGCCTTGAAATCACTAATGAAAATATATTTTTTTCTGATAAATCAGAACTTGAAATAATTCTTGAAATCAGCAAAACAAAGCTTCCGGCATTTATTGTTATAGATTCAATTCAAAATATTTATAGTAGCCAAAATTTCAACCTGCCTGGTACTATCACACAACTCAAAGAAGCTGCATTTTATCTCATGAAACTTGCAAAAGAGTATAATATTGCAATCATCACCACCGGCCATATCACCAAAGAAGGCACTATTGCTGGACCTAAAGTTTTAGAGCATATGGTTGATGCTGTGCTTTATTTGCAAAAAGAAGATCAATGGGATACGCGTATTTTGCGCGCTGTAAAAAATAGATTTGGTTCTATTAATGAAATTGGTTTTTTCAAAATGCAAGCTCATGGATTGCAAGAAGTGCAAAATATTAATGAGCATCTTTTGCAGGATCAGCAAGATGCTGCCGGATCTGCCCTGATCAGCATTCTGGAAGGAACTCGCCCTTTATTTTTACAATTACAAGCTTTAGTGGTGCAAGCACAATTTGGCGTGGCACAGCGCGTTGTTACAGGGATTGATCACAAACAAGTGGTGCTTATTGCTGCAATTTTAGAAAAATATTTACATCTTCGTTTAAGCGCACAGGATATATTTTTCAAAGTAAGTGGTGGTATTAAAATTAAAGATAACACTGCAGATGCAGGAATCGCATTAACTATACTTTCAAGTTATTTTCAAAAATCATTGCCTGCAAAAACCATTGCTCTTGCAGAAATAAGCCTTACTGGGCTAATTGCACCAATATCAAATATTGAAACGCATCTTAAAGAAGCTATAAAATTTGGTTTTGAGCATATCATTGTTGCAAAACAACAAAAACTACCTCCAATGCAAGGAAAAAAAGTTTTCGCTTTAAAAAACGTTTATGAATTATTACAATTCTTTCCCGAAGAATAAATAATTTTCTAAAAACCCCGCTACTAAGTCATATCAAAAACATTTTATCTAAACAGTCTACACAATCATCATTACAAATATAAATCTCTTCAAAAACAAAACTGAGAAGATTTATTGACTTTTTTTCCAAAAACAAATAGGTTGAAAATAACCATATATTTTTCATGACAGGCCTTAGGAGTTTGTGTATCATGGTAACTACTATCATTATTGTCCCCCCAACAGTCGCCAGATGATCGCGTAGTTCGCCTACGCGCATTTTTATAACTGCTTTATTTCATTTATCACAAGCTACAATTCTTTGTAGCATGATGAAGATATATTTTTTAAAAATAAATTTTATAATCGTTTACCTCATACAAAGGTATTCCTATGAGTACGCAGATATTACTGCACATTAAAGGTATTACAAAAACCTATAAAACGCCTACACAAACAATCCATGCTTTAAAAGGCGTGAATCTTGAAATCCAAGAAGGTGAAATTCTTTCTTTACTGGGAGTTAATGGCGCTGGAAAAACCACCTTATCTTCAATAATTTCTACACTCAATCCTCCAACATCTGGTGATATTTTATTACATGGCAAATCTATTTATGATGACGTCACAGAATATCGAAAAAACATTGGCTTTTGCCCTCAAAAACCAAATATTGATGGCATGCTCACTTTAGAGCAAAACCTGATGTTTGCTGGAAAATACTTCAATTTGCCAACTGAAGTTATTCAAGAGCGCATGGAATATTTAATGAATCGATTTGAGCTTAAAAAATATGCCAAATCATTTGGTTCAATTCTTTCTGGCGGTTATAAACAGCGCTTTATTATTGCGCGCACTTTAATGCATCAACCCAAACTTGTTATTTTAGATGAACCTACAGTGGGGCTTGATCCTCATATTCGCAGAAATTTATGGGAAGTTATTAAAGAATTGAAAAAAGAAGGTGTTACTGTTCTTTTAACAACTCACTATTTAGATGAAGCAGAAGTGCTTTCAGATAGAGTTTGTATTCTTGATAAAGGAATTATTCAATTAATTGATACTCCTATGAATTTAAAAAATTCATATAATAAAGGCAATTTAGAAGATGTATTTATTCAATTATTGCAAGATAGCGCTAAGCAAGAAAGCGAATAAACTATGAAACTGACGCGAATCTTAAGCAATTTACAAGTATTAAAAACGCTTGTGCAGCATGATATTATGCTACATAATTCACATTTACTGCGCAGATGTATTGATACCATTATATGGGCTAGTTGTGTTACTATTGTGGCACAATATCTTTTGCCTTTATTTGGGATGAGCCATTCTTTTGGCATTTTTCTTGTGATCTCGAATTCTGTATTATGGGGATTATTTGAAATTAATTCACAGCTTGCAGAATTTTTAAGTGAAATAGAAGGTGGCAATATTATTTCTTATTTCCTTACTTTGCCTTTACCTGCAAGTTTAGTATTTGTAAAATATGCTCTTGGATATGCATATCGTTCATGGATTAGTTCTTTCTTAGTTCTTACTAGTTTGTTTTTTATCCAAGATTTTGGGCAGCTTCATCTTACTCCTTGGAGCATTTTCAGCTTTCTCTTTATGCATTTTTTAGCAAATCTATTTTTTGGATTTTTCTGTTTATTCACAGTAAGCCTGAGCCCTGATGTTACGTATACCACTACGATTCGCTCAAGAGTTATTTTTCCTTTATGGCATTTAGGATGTGCAAACTTTACTTGGCTTATGCTGTATCAAGTTTCTCCTTTTTTCGCATATTTAAATTTGCTTAATCCTATGACCTATCTTTTAGAAGGAATTAGAGCTTCAATTTTACCACAATTTATATCTTTATCTTATGGAACCTGCGTAGCAGCTACTATAGGATTTATAATTTTATTTGGATATTTAGGTATCATACGTCTTAAAAAACGTCTTGATTGCTTATAATTAAAAAGGGAATACGTATGAATTCCTCACGTTTTATACAGATAAGCAAAGTATTTTGGCAAATGATTTTGCGAGATCTTGCGGCTTACAGGCCACAATATAAAGATGACCTCATTAACACTTTAATCTGGAATTGTTTAGTTGTTTTTGTATTTGCCTATATCATGCCAGAAGTCGGATTAAACAATTTTGGTACTTTTATACTGATTACCAATATTGCAAGTATTGGCTTTTTCTCAACAACTGAAAAAATCGGATCTATTGTATCTGATTTAGAAGGTGATAAAGCTATTTCTTATTATCTTACCCTACCTATTCCTCAATGGTTGGTATTTGTGCAGATGGCAATAGCAAATGCAATGCAAGCAGTATCTATTGCAATCGTAGCATTTCCGATTGGATTATTAATACTTGGTGATATTCATGCATTACCACATTTTTGTTGGTGGAAATTTGCTATTATGTTAGTGGTTTCAAGTATTTTTTATGGATTCTTCTCGCTTGTTGCTGCGGCATTTACAAAAAATATTTATTCTATGAATAATACATGGCTTCGTGTTATATTTCCGCTCTGGCATCTTGGTGGCAACATGTATCCATGGAAAGAAATGCACAACGTTTCACCAATTTTTGCAAATATTTTACTTGCAAATCCCATTATGTATTGTTTAGAAGGAACTCGCGCTACTACATTAGCTCCAGAATTATCATTATCATTCTGGACATGCGTTCTCACGCTTCTTAGCTTTACTGCATTAATGGCATATGTTGGTATCAGCAAATTTTTAAAACGTCTTGATTGCTTATAATTAAAAAAGGACTTTTATGACTCATTGGTATTCTTTAAACAATCTCAAAGTATTTTGGCAATTATTAATTCGCAATATGGTTATTTTTATACCACAATATAAAGATAAACTTATCAATACCTTAATCTGGCATACTTTATCAGTTTCCATTTTTGCTTATATTATGCCACATCTTGGACTTGCTAATTTTGGCGCATTTATACTTATAACCAACATTGCAAGTGCTGGTTTTTTCAATACAACTGAAAATGTTGCAATTATTGTTTCTGATTTAGAAGGTGATAAAGCTATCTCCTATTATCTCACACTCCCGATTCCACAATGGATGGTGTTTGCGCAGATGGCTGTAGCAAGTGCAATTCAAGCATTATCTATTGCTATAGTTCTACTTCCGGTTGGGCTTTTAGTGCTTGGTAATATACATGCACTCCCACATTTTTGTTGGTGGAAATTTGCTATTATTTTAGTGATCTCAAATTTATTTTATGGATTTTTTTCACTTATTATTGCAGCATTCACACGCAATATTCATACAATGAATAATGCGTGGCTACGCGTTGTATTTCCATTGTGGTATTTAGGCGGATCAAACTTTCCTTGGATAAAAATGAAAACTGTATTTCCTGGATTTGCTCATTTTCTTCTTGCAAATCCATTAACACATATTTTAGAAGGAACTCGTGCAGCAACACTTGAACCTTCCTTATCGTTACCATTTTGGATGTGCACAAGTATACTTATTGCTTTCACTTTCCTGATAGCTTATATTGGTATCACGCAATTCATGAAACGTTTAGATTGTCTACGATAAAAATAAAGGGCTGGAAATTCCAGCCCTTTTTCACGGTCTCATTATTATAAAATAAAAATAATTCCAACAATAATAGAATGCATCACCAGCACATACCACCATAATAATTTTTTTGATATTGTTAAAAACGTATCATGTAAATATTGATATGAACCCATCCCAATCAACATACATTCTATAATAAGCACTTGTTTGCTAAAAAGCATTAAAGCTGGCATAAAAAAATGTATAAACACAATTCCACTGCATATTCCTATAAAAATCAGCAAAAATCTACGTATATGCGAAACCATAATCTTTGCAGAAATCATATGCCAAGAAAGTCCACTTAAAAGATGCACAATAAATATATTAGCTAATCCTTGTATACAAATGCTCCACAACATTATTTTATAGAGCGCTGCTCCTGAAAAAAAATTATATAAAAAAGAAAAACTTTCTAACAAATTATTTCCTTATTACGGTACAAAAGCTATTCCAGCAAGCGTTACTGCAATACTCAAGCCTACAAAAGCCACATAAAAAATAGTAGCAATACATGCAAGTGATATATAGTTTTTATATCCTGCTTGCGCTAAAGCTCCAATTTGTAAAAGCAGCATTCCAAGCAATAGCATGCCTGCAGTTGGCATATCAAGCAAAATAAAAAATACACCTTGGAAATAGCCTGTTAATAATGTTGCCGTTTCTGTAATAGTAATATCACCAGCTCGTAAAAAAAATGTCGCCACTATCATAATCGCGTGTATAAAAGCATTTATATATAAAGCCGATATTAAATTTTGATTCGTAAAAAATTTCCATGTAAAACGCAATAAATACATAAAAACTACAAAATATATAGAAAGTAAAATATAAGCAATGCCAACTTCACGCCATGTTATTATTTTTGTAAATAATGATTTATACAATAAAAATCCAGCGCCAAGCACTGATAAACAAACTATATATAATCTTACCAAAGCATTCATTATTACTCCCCTTGGGTATCTATTGTTTTACAAAAATATGCGCATATAAGATCTATTCCTACAAGCGATGCCGTGATTGTTCCTATAATAGCAAAAAGAGACATTGAAGATGATAAACGTTCAATCATATAAGGAACATAAATCATTGCATAATAGACAAGCAAGAGTTGTAAAATTCTTGCACACATCAGTAGCAAAAATGATTTTATCCAAGAAATTTTTTCTTCAAACACAAAATTGAAGATTAAAAATTTAAAAATTACTAAACATAAAAATGCTATATAAACATCTCTATGAATATTAAAAAATAGCCCTGTAAACGTATGCGTTGGTAAAGCTGCAAAAACATAGAGCTCAGGGATACACATAAAACTAGCAGCATTATTTCCAGACATTTGAAGCCAATAATAAAAAAACATAAACATGAATAATGCTGAAAGAATATTAATAATACCAGCGCCTAATGCTGCACGCATTTTACTAATGGATAAAAAACAACGGAAAAAATACTTATCTACAAAATAAAAAGTATAAAATACTAAAAATGGTGCAAAATAATCATCAAAATATCGAATATTTTCAAATATTTGTTGATCATATCCTGAAGCGTAACATAAAAAACTACTTAATAATCCCATTCCTGCTGCATAAAAATATTTTATATTCATATATTCCTTTCCTCGATCTATGGTGTTATTTGCTAAGACACCATGATTTTTCTATACTGACATAAATTACTTTTTTCTTAAAATACTTTATATGAAATATTTTAGATTCTTCTTTTTTACTCGCAAAGCACCTTTCGCTTATGATGCTTAATAAATTTGTTGCACAATCTGGCATCTGCTCTCGCAGAAAAGCTACAGAACTTATCAAAAATGGTGCTATCACCGTTAATGATGTAGTAATTACCACTCCTTATCATATTTTACAACCACATGATATTGTAAAACATGCAAATAAACAATTGAGCATAGAAAGCAAATTATATTTTTTATATAATAAACCACAGGGTGTGGTATGTACAATGGATGATCCACAAGGCCGTTTAAGCATTAATGATATTTTTGAAGAACATTATAAGGAACGAATTTATCCCGTAGGCCGTCTTGATCGAGAAACCACAGGATTAATTATAATAACAAATGATGGCAACTTAGCACAAAAATTAGCGCATCCAAAATTTAACATCAAAAAAATCTATCAAATCACCACATTAACTCCGGTGCATCCAGAAGATTTTTATAAACTCCAAACCGGCATCACACTTGAAGATGGATTTATGAAAGTTGATAAAATCGTCTATCATAATAATGATCAGCATAACCAAGTAGTAGTCACTATTCATAGCGGCAGAAAGAGAATTGTACGAAGATTATTTCAATATCTTGGCTATAAAGTTACTCATCTTGACCGCATCAATTTTGGCGGTCTTACCAAAAAAGATCTTCCTCTTGGGACCTGGCGAACCTTAACCTATCAAGAAATTATGCTTCTAATCGGTGGCAAAGACAATGATTGCATCATTTAATATGTTTCCTGCTCAATTCTATATGGCACATTAATCCCATTATGCCAAACACATTAATAATATTCCTGCTATAAACACAATTGCCATTGCTTGAGATTCATTTCCAAAAATGATATTGATGAACATTAATGCACAAGTATATAGATTTTAAAACAAGAGAGGCAACAATCATCGTATATAAGTAAGAAACGGGAATTTTTATAATTCCCATTTCTTACTTATTCTTGTAAAGTAAATTTTATATGATGATGTAATTTGAAAATACCAAACATATTAAAAATTAACAACAAAATTCCTGCGATAGACATAAGCCCCATTGCATGAGTATTTTCTGCGAAAAATGAGAAAAATAAAAACATACAACCTGCATAAACAAAATACAAAGTTTTTCCATATTGAGGGAAAAGATATAAAGCTGCTTTCATACCCACAGAAAAAAATGCACTCATAGTTGCATATCCCAAAAGAAATATTATTAAGGGCCAAATATACATAAAGAAGGGAAATACTGTAGCAATTGCAGTAGGAACCATATAAGCAACATCAATCTGAGATTGCCATACTCCTGTTACTAAAACAAGCAACATGCTGGTAGTTGCTAAAATAAAAGTATCCAAAAACATCTCTATAATTGCAGTAGAAGCCTGACGCGCAGGATTTTGCTCAGCAGACTCACAATGAATCATAGAAGCATATCCAATGCCAAGATCGCTAATATAGCAAGCTCTACGTATGCCATAAGAAATTACATAGATTAAGGAAGTACCCGCAACTCCCCCTATCACAGCAGAAGGATTAAATGCATGCATAAAAATTGAAAGCACCACTCCTGGCAAAACTGTTATATTTTTTATAAATACAATAAAACTCAAACTTAGATAGACTACTAAAAAGAATGGGATCACTATACTGCTAAATTTCCCTACAAATCGTACGCCTTCTCTTCCAGCAACAAATAAAGCAAGCAATAAAAACCCAACTACAGGAAGTTCTGGAAGATTCCATCCAACAACAAGCGTATGAGTGATAACTTTAAACATAAATACTTCAACGCCATATACGCATAAAAGTGTTGCCACTACACCTGCAAGCCATGCATAACCTGGAATATGCTGTAAATAAACAATAGGCCCACCATTATAACTGGTGCCTGATTTAATTCTAAATTTCATGCCAAGATAAATCTCGCCATATTTTACCAAGCAACCAAGTAATGCAGTTACCCACATCCAAAACACTGCGCCTGGTCCGCCCATTTTCAAGGCCATACAAACGCCCACTAAATTCCCAATCCCAACACAACTTCCTAATGCAGCAAAAAAAACACGTGCTGGCATAATTCCTTGATGAGCAACGCCCGTAGCTTGTAAATACCCTAGAAAATTTTTAACAATTAAAGGAAATTCACGAACCTGAAAAAAACCAGACTTTATTGAAAAATATGTTCCCAGCAACATAATGGCAGTAGTTCCACCATACATCCAAAACATATCATCAATATATTCAATAAACGTAAACATCTGATCTATCATAAAATCCCTTTATATAAAATATCTTTTTTGAAGGTAATAAGGTAATAAATTAGCGTTCTATAATTAAAGTGCCTTGCGGCTTATCTTTGAAGTATACAATTCGTTCAAGAGATGCAAGCAATCCTTTATAAGGAAAAGATTCCTGCTTTTTAATAAATTCCTGCACATCCCACCATCTCATTTCTTCAATGGATTCATCATCAAAAAGCATCCGCTTACTATTTGTTTCTTGCGTATATGCCAAAAAAATATGTTCTTTAAATAATAAAAGCCCAAGTCTATCTACTTGAATAACTGCTTCATAATACCAGCTATGTGGTGTAACAAATTCTGCTTGCTTAATCCCAGTTTCCTCATAAAGCTCTCTTTTTGCAGTTTGTAAAGCAAGTTCACCTTCCTCTATCTTTCCACCAGGCAAGAGCCAATAAGATTCCCCTTTATTTTTAACTTTTAATAAAAGCATTTGATTATTTTGATTTAAAAGCAAGGCTCGAGCTGTTACACGAATATTCATCAAAAATTCCTTTAAAAAATACTCTTTTGTATAAGTATAAAATGCACCTATTTTTTGTCAAAAACCTTGATTACGCGTATACTTCTTACAAAGTATTATACAAAGGAGAACCTATATGAAATTACAAAATTTATTTTTAATTATAATCACAAGTATCAGCTGTGCATACCTTTATGCTGCACCGGCACAACAATCAAATTCTCAAGGAAAAAGCATGCTTAAAACTGATGAAGTTTTAGATCTTTCAACATTTACTCAAGGCCCAAAAGGCATCTTATATAAAATTGTAACCCCTGCTCCTGCAAATGCTTCAAAACCAGCTCGAGGCGAGCAAGTTGAGGTTCATTATGCTGGATGTAACTTAAAAATATTAAATGGGATTTATACCATAACCAATGAATTTGATAGCAGCTATTTGCGTGGCAGACCTTTTATGCTCCAAGTTGGTGCAAATCAAGTGATTGAAGGTTGGGAATTAATGATTGCAGATATGAAAGAAGGTGAACGCAGAATCGTTATTCTTCCTCCTGCTGTTGCTTATGGAGCTCGTGGCGCAGGCCAAGCAATCTTCCCCAATGCAACTTTAGTTTTTGATATGCATCTTATTAAAATCAGATAAAAAATTTTAAAATATAAAAAAGGGTGAGAAACAACTCACCCTTTTTTACTTCAAATTACTTCAACATGGATCTGGATAAAAACAAGCAACTGAATGAGTATAATGCATATTATTAATAGGATATTTACCTTGAAAAACAGTTGGGAATTTTGCACCTAAAGGCACAAGCATAACCTTAGAAGCATCATTACTAACTCCTACTTCAAAATTAGAATTATCTAAAACTGTATCAAAATAATACAAATACTGGCCAATAAAATTGATATATTCTTTAAAATACTTACTTGATACAGCGTGATATACATGCTTATCAGATTTTATATCACATATTTCTTTATCTATAGACCATAATTGCACGCGCTGCCAACCGAAATACGATTGTATTCCTTTGCCCACCAAAGCATCTTGCAATTCAACAGCATGTAATGGAATTCCATTAGAAACTGGCAAAACATTTGCCTGCGGATCTATCATTATCCATTTAGATAAACTTGGTATATATGCTTCTACTATTCTATGCCCTGCTCCATATTCGCGAGTTTCTACATCGCTTGTCTTTAATCCTAAAACACGACTACAAATCCCTAATGCATTTAAGCATCCTGCCAACACAATTGAATATTCAACACAGCGAAATTGTTTTTTATTAGTCATCACTTCTTGTACAATTGAAAGTGGATCTGATGCACTAGGTACATTATCACTATCATGCTCCCATAAATGATGCACCCAATTACACACTACTAAAATTTTTTCAATATCATTTTTACAATCCACCACAAGCTTATCAAGATCACATAGCTCTCTTAATTGCATAAAATAAGATTCTTGAAAATCTGCACCCCCAAATTTTGGTTTATATCCAGAACTATCTGGACATATATATTCAAATTTTAATTTTGGCAATGTGAAAGATCTGAAAATAATAAGCAAAAAACAGACTAAAAGAATAGATCCTGTTAGTAATAACAATTTCCTCATCATCATTAATTAGCTCCTTCTCACAAAACAACATTATTAAAATAATGTAATTATTTTAATAATGTTGTTTTTCTTTTTCCATGCATAACATCCATGAAATTATATCCTTTAAAGAATAAAAATTCCTGATCTTGCACATCAATAGTAAGAATATTTGATTCATTATAAAGCTCCATAATTTTTAAAACATAAGGAATATGGCACATAAAAGAATTAAACAAATTTGTATGCCCAATAGGCTTGCCATTCACCGTAATTCGCGCTTGTTTACACTTAGGTTTTGATATTGCTAAAGATCGGCGTGAAAAAAATGAACTTTTATCTTTTTTTGGTGCATATAAATTTTGAGGATCCATGCGCTGCATCACATCTGCATCAGAAAAAATAATTACTACTTTCTCAAAACATATATCATCAATATATTCTTCAGTGGTAGCTTGAACGGGCGGTGCAATCATAATAAGATCAATTTTTATATTTTGTGGCAGCAAATGTTTAAACTTTGCCAAATATAAAGCAACATTACCGCCATGAGAAAAAGTAACGATGTTTATTTTAGGATATTGAGAATGTATGCGCTTATAAAGCTCTATTAAAGCACTCAATTCTATAGCAAGTTTATGGCCAGCTTTTTCTCGATACGAGAATCCTAAAGCACCAGACCATCCATACGTATAAAAATCTATAAGATTAAATTTCTCAGGCAATTGCTCGGAAAAGATATGTGCTATATTTTGATAATAAGAATTTTCTGATAAATGATCTACGTTATGCAAACCTTTTTTGCAGTAAATCAATTTTTTCACCAGCAGTTTAGAGACGGTAGCTGTTCCATGTATAAAAATAGTCAGTTCAGGAACTTTTGCTTGCAACATTTCTGAAAACAATAAACTGAATAATAGGCATTTTTGTATACACATTTTCATAAGAGCTCTTTATTCAAGATTCTTTTCTAAGTTGCGTTTTATGGTTTCAACATTTTCAAAAGTAAGATACGTGATAGTTTTAAATTGTTCTAGCGAAATATTCCAAAATTTACAATACACTTCTTTCATATGCGCCACGATACCATCTTTATTTTTATGCATATCGTTTTCACTTTCTTGAGAATATCCCAATGCAAAAGCAGCACGATACACATCTTGTGCATCATTGCCTTCTATTTCTAGAAATTGCGGAATTCCAGGCCAGGTATCCAAAGTGATCATAGTATTTTCATAAGACCATGTTTCTCGATATGTTTCTACATACATTCTAGAAACATATCCTAAGGCAAGAAAAAAATCTTGTGCATGCTCAAAATTAAAAACTTGCATCTCTATTTCAGAAACACTATCAATTTTTCCTTGATGATTATTCTTTTTAAAAGTTACTTTAACACAAGAACCTTCATCACGAATGCGAATCCATCGGTCAGGAACAAATGTATCTTGTAGATATACTCGTTTCATCAAAGTACGTGGATGTACTAATTGTGCATTTTGTTTAAGAATTTTATATGCAGAATCTACATTACTGAAATATTTAAGCTCATATTCAATATGCATGGAAAGACACCTATATAAATAGTATATAGATATAAGAATACAGGGAATGAAAATTTGAACAACCCCTTAAAAATAAAAAGACCTCTTGTTACAGAGGTCTTTTTTAATCCTGGCACTACCTATTTTCCCGGGCCGTTACCAGCCAAGTATTGTGAGCGTTTTGGACTTTACTACCGTATTCGGAATGGGAACGGGTGTTTCCCCAAAACTATATGCACCAGAAAATTTTCAAAATTTTTTCTTGTGAAAATGTTTGCGATTATTTGTGTCTTTTTTAAAAAATAGACTAAAACATTCGATTTATTAGTACTGGTAAGCTCAATACATTACTGTACTTACACACCCAGCCTATCAACCTTGTAGTCTACAAGGAATCTTATTTACTAGCAAGCTAGTAAGAAGTATCTTATCTTGAGGCGAGTTTCCCACTTAGATGCTTTCAGCGGTTATCTCTTACAAACTTGGCTACCCAGCGTTGCTCTTGGAGAACAACTGGAACACCAGAGGTTTGCCCATCCCGGTCCTCTCGTACTAAGGACAGCCCCTCTCAAATACTTTGCGCCCACGACGGATAAGGACCGACCTGTCTTACGACGGTCTGAACCCAGCTCGCGTACCACTTTAATTGGCGAACAGCCAAACCCTTGGGACCTGCTCCAGCCCCAGGATGTGATGAGCCGACATCGAGGTGCCAAACCTCCTCGTCGATTTGAACTCTTAGAGGAGATAAGCCTGTTATCCCCGGCGTACCTTTTATCCATTTAGCAATGGCCTTTCCATACAGAACCACTGGATCACTAAATCCTGCTTTCGCACCTGCTCGACGTGTCTGTCTTGCAGTCAAGTTCCCTTATGCTTTTGCGCTCTAGAGACGATTTCTATTCGTCCTGAGGGAACCTTTGAATGCCTCCGTTACATTTTAGGAGGCGACCACCCCAGTCAAACTACCCACCAGACAATGTCCTTCGTCCGGATTACGGAAATTCGAAGTTAGATTTTCAAACAAATAAGGGCGGTATTTCAAGGGCGACTCCGCTAAAGCTAGCGCCTTAGCATCAAAGTCTCCCGCCTATCCTACACAAATTTATCCAAAAATCAATGTCAAGTTATAGTAAAGGTGCACGGGGTCTTTCCGTCCAGTCGCGGGAAGCGGGCATTTTCACCCGCACTACAATTTCACTGAGTCTATCATCAAGACAGCGCCCAACTCGTTACGCCATTCATGCGCGTCGGAATTTACCCGACAAGGTACTTCGCTACCTTAGGACCGTTATAGTTACGGCCGCCGTTTACTGGGGCTTCAATTCAAAGCTTTGCATTGCTGCTGACTTCTCTTATTAACCTTCCAGCACTGGGCAGGCGTCAGACTGTATACCTCCTCTTACGAGTTTGCACAGCCTTGTGTTTTTGTTAAACAGTCGGTTGGGCCTCTTTGTTGCAACCCATAAGCGCTTTCACGCCATGGGCACCTCTTCTCCCGAAGTTACGAGGCCATTTTGCCGAGTTCCTTAATGATAGTTATCTCAACGCCTGAGCATTCTCTGCTCGTCTACCTGTGTCAGTTTGCGGTACGGTCACTTGAATATCTCGCTAGAGGTTTTTCTTGGCAGCGTAGAGTCAGTTAAATACACGTCAGCACTAGGCCTCTGCATACCCATAACACTTCAAATCAACGACCTTACGGATTTGCCATTAAGGTCTCTCTTTGTGCTTAGCTTGGCATATCCAAGAGCCAAGTTAACTTATCTTTCTGCGTCACCCCATCACTCAAACGATATCAAGTGGTACAGGAATATTTAACCTGTTTTCCATCGTCTACTCCAATTGGCCTCGACTTAGGTACCGACTAACCCTGAGTGGATGATCCGATCTCACGGAAACCTTAGACTTTCGGCGAATAGGAATTTCACCTATTTTTTCGTTACTTATGCCAACATAATCACTGCGCTAAGCCATCATTCGTCTTCACAGTCGAACTTGTATCTCTTAGCGAACGCTCTCCTACCCCTGCTAGATATAAATATCTAACAAGCCGCAGTTTCGGTAATCCATTTAGCCCCGTTTATCTTCAGCGCAAAAACACTTGACCAGTGAGCTATTACGCTTTCTTTAAAGGATGGCTGCTTCTAAGCCAACCTCCTGGCTGTCTATGTATTTCCACTTCTTTTCCCACTTAATGGATATTTGGGGACCTTAACTGGCGGTCTGGGCTGTTTCCCTTTCGACCATGCAACTTATCTCACACAGTCTGTCTCCCGCTTTCTAAAACCACAGTATTCAGAGTTAGAAAAGACATGGTAATCTTACGACCCCAACGTCTAAACTGTGCTTTACCCCTATGGTTAATTCAGCGAGGCTATACCTAAATATATTTCGGAGAGAACCAGCTATCTCCCAGTTTGATTAGCCTTTCACCCCTTTCCACACCTCATCCGAGCAGTTTTCAACCCACACCGGTTCGGACCTCCATCTTATTTTACTAAGACTTCATCCTGGACATGGAAAGCTCACTAGGTTTCGGGTCTACTCCATGTTACTTACGCCCTATTCAGACTCGCTTTCGCTACGGCTCCGTTCTTTCTAAACTTAACCTTGCAACATAGAAGTAACTCGTTGGCCCATTATGCAAAAGGTACGTGGTTGCGCGTACGTATACATCGCTACCACCGCTTATAAACATTTGGTTTCAGTTTCTATTTCACTCCCCTTCCGGGGTTCTTTTCACCTTTCCCTCACGGTACTTGTTCACTATCGGTCATTAGGTAGTATTTAGCCTTATCCCATGGTCGGGACAGATTCTCACGGAATTTCACGTGCTCCATGATACTCGGGAAATAAAAGATATCATATAATAAGTTTTCGCATACAAGACTGTCACTTTTTTTAGTCACCCTTTCCAGAGTAGTTTTGCTAACTTATATACAATATTTCAAGCTCTGCAATACTTGAGGATTTAATCCCACAACACCCTTATTACAACACTTGCAGGTTTACATAATAAAGGTTTAGGCTATTCCCATTTCGCTCACCACTACTCCGGGAATCACTTCGTTTTCTTTTCCTAGCGCTACTTAGATGTTTCAGTTCACGCCGTTCGCTTTCTTTGCCCTATGTGTTCAGGCAAGAATTCTATGGTAGTTCCATAGAGGGTTTCCCCATTCGGAAATTTTCGGATCACAGTTTGTTTACTAACTCCCCGAAACTTATCGCAAGTTACAACGTCCTTCGTCGCCTCCTAATACCAAGGCATTCACCAAATGCTCTTTTCAATTAGTCTAAAGTTTATTTCTATATATATCATTAATATATCTTCAGAACTATAACAGTAAAATTATAGTCCGCGACACAATGTGTATCTAACAATCAAAGCTTTACAGCTATAATTATTAATACACTAATCACAAACATTTCAAAGATCACAAGAATTTTTTCAATTTTTTACTTCACAAAACATTTTAACAGATTCAGTGGTGGAGATGAGCGGATTCGAACCGCTGACCCTCCGCTTGCAAAGCGGATGCTCTACCAACTGAGCTACATCCCCCTTATAAACAGACTCATAACTCATGGTGGGCCCAAGTCGACTCGAACGACTGACCTCCCCGTTATCAGCAGGGTGCTCTACCACCTGAGCTATAGGCCCAAGTATCACCAATCAATTTTTTAAGAACTCCGTTCACACACCTAAAGAAAATTACCATACAATAAATTGTAAGGTACATTTAGATTTATCTCCCTCGAAAGGAGGTGATCCAGCCGCAGGTTCTCCTACAGCTACCTTGTTACGACTTCACCCCAATCATCTCCCATACCGTAATTATCCGCCTCCTAAAAGGTTAGCTAAAATAACTTTGGGTACAAAAAACTTTCGTGGTGTGACGGGCGGTGTGTACAAGGTCCGAGAACGAATTCACCGCGCCGTTCTGATGCGCGATTACTAGCGATTTCAACTTCATGAGGTCGAGTTGCAGACCTCAATCCGAACTTAGACTAATTTTGTGGGATTTGCTTACTTTTACAAGCTTGCGCCCCTTTGTATTAGCCATTGTAACACGTGTGTAGCCCTAGGCATAAGGACCATGATGACTTGACGTCATTCCCACCTTCCTCCTGGTTTCCCAGGCAGTCTCACTAGAGTGCCCCCGAAGGGTAGCAACTAGCAACAGGAGTTGCGCTCGTTAGAGGACTTAACCAAACATCTCACGACACGAGCTGACGACAGCCATGCAGCACCTGTGCAATTGTCTAGGTAAACCTAGAAAGCTGTATCTCTACAGCCGCCAAAAGCATGTCAAGCCTAGGTAAGGTTTCTCGCGTAGTATCGAATTAAACCACATGTTCCACCGCTTGTGCGGACCCCCGTCAATTCCTTTAAGTTTTAGTCTTGCGACCGTACTCCCCAGGCGGATCACTTAACGCGTTAGCTACGATACTACCCCTGCAAGCAGAGGTAACATCTAGTGATCATCGTTTACAGCGTGGACTACCAGGGTATCTAATCCTGTTTGCTCCCCACGCTTTCGTGTTTCAGCGTCAGTAATGGACCAAGAAGCTGCCTTCGCCATCGGTGTTCCTCTCGAGATCTACGCATTTTACCGCTACTCCGAGAATTCCACTTCTCTCTTCCACACTCTAGTCTTCTAGTTTCACCCACATTTCCTTGGTTAAGCCAAGGTATTTAATAGATGACTTAAAAAACCGCCTACACACCCTTTACGCCCAATAAATCCGAATAACGCTTGCACCCCTCGTATTACCGCGGCTGCTGGCACGAAGTTAGCCGGTGCTTTCTTTAATAGTACAATCATCTTCTCTTCTTATTCAGAAGAGCTCTTTTTTCCCATTTAACAGGAGTTTACAATCCGAAGACCTTCATCCTCCACGCGGCGTCGCTGCATCAGGCTTTCGCCCATTGTGCAATATTCCTCACTGCTGCCTCCCGTAGGAGTCTGGACCGTTTCTCAGTTCCAATGTGGCCGTACACCCTCTCAGGCCGGCTAGCCATCATCGCCTTGGTAGGCCATTACCCCACCAACTAGCTAATAGCACGCAAGCTCATCCTTTAGCGGCAGCTTATAGGCCACCTTTCTTTTTGCAAAGATATGCAGTATTAACATCGATTTCTCGATGGTATCCTTCACTAAAGGGCAGATTCTCACGCGTTACTCACCCGTTCGCCACTTTACTCATTTCCGAAGAAACTTTCACGTTCGACTTGCATGTGTTAAGCACGCCGCCAGCGTTTATTCTGAGCCAGGATCAAACTCTCCATGACCGAATTTATTTGACGGAGATTCTTAAAAAATTGATTGGTAAATTTTTTTACCTTTTCATTTTCTGTCTTAATATCTTGTGAATTTCAAAGATAACTAATTAAAATCGAGACTTAGAATCACGACACTGAAAGTGTCGCCTTAAGATCTAAAATAAATCAGCTTTAGATTTATTTTTCCATCCAGTAAGTAAAATCAAGATTATATGATGATAGCGCAATAAATCGAAAAAATCAAATTAATTTTTAACGATTTTGAAACACGCACCATCAGGATAAAATTATGATACATCAGGTTGATAGAAAAATCAAATTTTTAATGGTAGTTTTTTATTGACTTTTAGTTCACTAAAAAACTCGATTTTGCTGATCTGTTTTGCTCTTTGATTTCAAGTTCGAAATAAATGATAAACGTAATACGTTGGATTGTCAAACTTTTTTTCAAATTTTTTTTAAGATTCTAAATTATGCCCCAAAACATACAGGGAAACAATGCTATAAAGTTGCGATACACTCTCATTAATATGCTCATTAGTAATATGATATTTATATAAGGGAGTTGCCTGCTCAAGCTCTATTTCAATAGATGCAAGCATCAATCTTTTTTTAATATCTTCAGGAGCTTCCCCAGCTCTTTTAATTAATCGAGCTTCAAGCTCTTGCAAACTCGGGGGGGTTACCCATATTAATATATGATGCTTATAAAGCTGAGCTATTCTATCCGCTCCATCTCTATCTATTATAAGGAAGAAAGAGCTTCCTTGTTCAAGCCGAGTAATCATTGAAGCTGCAGAGCCATAATAATTCCCATAAGCTAAGCTATATTCTAAAAAGAAGCCTTCTTGAATTTTCTGCTCAAATTCATGCACTGATATAAAATGATAATCTTTGCCTTGCACATCTCCAAGCCGCGGCTTTTTAGTAGTATACGTGATGAAACGCGACATATTCAAATCGGGGTAAAGATTTAGAAAAACCTCTACTATAGTATTTTTCCCAGTTCCAGAGGGCGCAGAAATTATAAATAAGATCCCTGATGCAGGCATGTTTGATTATCCTTTATCTTGCATTTATATACACAATATTATACTTATTATATATAAGTACCCATAAATATAAGAAAAACAAGGCATTTTCCATGATAATAGATGATTTAAAAGAATCGCTCAAGCAACTAGCCCCAGCCCTACAAGCAATTAAGGAATATTGGAAAAACGCAGATCTGGAAAAAGAATTTACTACTCTTGAGGCACAAACCTTACAAGAAAATTTTTGGCAAAACAAAGATCAAGCATCGATTTTACAAAAATTCCAACATCTCAAAACAAAACGGGGGCTCTATCTTCATCTTATAGATACTTATGCCTATTATGCTGAACTTTTAGAAATGCCAGATTTAAGCGAATCTGATATTGCTACTTTAGAACAAGATATTAAAAACCTTATTAAGGATACTAAAAACTTTAAAGTTTCATTATTGCTTGATAAGCCACATGATCAATCTGCATGTTTTTTAAACATAAATGCTGGTGCTGGTGGCACAGAATCTCAAGATTGGGCAAATATACTCTTAAGGATGTATCTACGATTTTGTGAAAGAAATAAATTTGCTGCTCAAATCATAGATATTCAACAAGCTGAAGAAGCAGGTATTAAATCTGCAACCTTATATATAACAGGCGCAAACACATATGGAATGCTTAAAACAGAGCAGGGCGTACATCGACTTGTTCGCGTTTCTCCTTTTGATGCAAATAAACGGCGCCATACTTCTTTTGCTGCAGTTGACGTGACCCCTGAATTGCCAGATATTCATATTGAAATTAATCCAGAAGATTTAAGAATTGATACCTATCGTGCTGGTGGAGCTGGCGGCCAACACGTTAATAAAACTGAATCCGCAGTAAGAATCACTCATATTCCAACAGGACTTGTCACGCAGTGCCAAAGCCAACGCTCTCAATTTCAAAATAAAGAAGTGGCCTTCAAAATGCTTAAAGCAAAACTTATTGCTCATGAAGAAGAAATTCAACGTGCAAAAACAGCTGGCCAAACAAAACAAAAAATTGAATGGGGTTCTCAAATCAGATCCTATGTACTTCATCCTTATAAAATGGTAAAAGATCATCGTACTGATATAGAGCATATGCAGCCAGATTTAGTACTTGATGGTGATTTAATGGATTTTATAGAAGCAGAACTGATAAGACTTGCGGGTACTTAAAAGAAAATAAAAAAGGAAAGTATGAAGCTGCTCACAAAAATTACCTGGTGTGCTGTTATAATTTTAGTTACTCATTCTCTATTCACCTTATTTAAAGAAGATAAAGAATTATGTAATGATCCTGATGATTTATATAATGTAGCATTTTTGCATGATGTAAATAAAGTACGTGCTAAAATGTATGAATATGGATTTACTCACGTAGAATTTTCTTCTGCACAAGATGATCTTGCCTTAGCTGGCCTTTTTCTAGATAAACATGCTCAAAATCACATTCCAATTCAAGGCACTATTATTTTTTGCGCAGGATTTCATCCAGGCCTTAAAGAAGGGATGACAACTTTTTATGAAATGCTCAAAGATGAACCCTACAATTTTTTATTCTTTGATGCACGCGGCCATGGAGAAAGTGATGGCGATTGCTATTCTTTATCTGCATTTCAAAATTATGGACGTAACGAATATAAAGATATAATCGGCGCTTTAGAATTTGTAAGAAATTATAATCATAAGCATCATATCAATCATAAAATAATTTTATTTGGAATATGCGCAGGAGCATATCATATGATTCGCGCTTTAGATGAATTATATCAGGAAGATGCGCCTGTATTTAAAGATGTACATAGTTTAATTATTGATAGTGGCTGGGCATCACTTGCACAAATTGGCGCCCCCACCATTAATGGTGAATTAGAATATAGACTCACTTCATATGGATCGTTTTTAATTAAATATCCATTATATATAATTTTAAATGGCATTTATTATCTTTTATTATATCCATGGCACAAACAATGCCCTTCTTTAACGCCCATGATGAGCCATATCAATCAGCCTATTTTATTTATTCATGCAAAAAATGATTTACATGCACCTTTAGAATTTGTTGAAGAAATGCTCCCCAATTGCAAACATTGCCAAACATGGTGGATTGAAAAATCAACGCATGCATGCCATCATCTCAAATTCAAACAAGAATATCGCGAAAAATTAAAAACATTTTTGCATGAACATCAATCATAAACATCGGGATCGAAATCTGTATGCATAAGATTTTCAAATTGTAGCCTTTGCTCATCAGACATACAATATGAAGAATCTTGTTGGCATAATAATGCATCACATTCATCAATGTTTTGCATAACCTGCTGCATCTTTTCAAAATATTGCATTAAAATTTCTTCATAATCATGCCAACCTTGTGAATCTTTTTCTTCATCTGCAAAATCTGTCATCGTAATAATATGCGCTTGTACATGCTGCGTATATTTTACAAATTGATCACGCACATTTTCTATAATTTGTACATCTGCATCTTTTGTATTTTGTACAAAAGAAATTTGATCTACAAAATTATTAAGATATTGCACAGAACTGAGCAAACTTTGCTCAGAATAATATAAAGCAGTTTGCACGGAACCAAGCTCAGCACAGCATTCTGCAAGCTTCTCTTGTAGCACTGCTAAATCTTGATGCGTTCCATAACTACAAACATAAATAAAAATTTTATTAATTTTTAACCGCAATGATAGAATAATTCTTTCTATCCATTTTTGCATCCACTCAAAAAAAGTTAAATCTGGCACTGCTTGTTCTGAATATTCATGCAAGCTATATTCTGAACTATATAATATATTTTTCTGAACATGCTCTTGCAAAGATGAAGCTTTCAAAGGAATTTTTTGTTGAACAGTTTCTTGCGCATGAATTATATGTATTCCTGCTAAGAGCATAATAAGCATGCAGCATCCCATAAATCCCTGTCTCATTATTTTCCTTTGTAATTTTAAGGGACAAGAAACGTATATCTTACCCCTTAAAATTATTTAATTTATCTTGCTACGTTGATACACAATACATCTGCTGCTTGAACACTTTCAAGCAATAAGTTTCTAACTACCACAGATAAAGGCAGAGCTGGTGCTGCACTTGGAACTGCATCAAAATCACCTGCCAATAATTTATCAATTTCTTCTGGAGTAAATTTAGCTGCACCCATTTTCTGATTAATAGCTCCATCAGGCACTCCATTTCTTTTCATTCTTACATATGTAGTTACATCTTTTCCATTAATTGTTGGACTTGTTGGAGCTGCTGGAGATTCAACTGGTGTTGTAGTTGGTGCTGGCACAGGAGCTGGGGCTGCTGGCGCAATTCCTTTTGCAGTATCAATCACAACTCGCATTTGATCTTCAGATAATCCCAAACTTTTTAATAACATTTTTATTACTATGTCTGATTTATTTTGATCAAGCATCTTTTTTACCATATCAATCTTATCTTGCAAAGGATTTTTCTCTGCTTCTGGTTTAACTGCTTCAGACCCTCCTGGAAGAGTTTCAGGCATAGGCTTTGCTGCTGTTTCTACCAAACGCTTATAAGCATCTACAAGTCCACCTCGAGCAAAAGATTTAGGAACTTTGGTATAATCTTTTATTCCGTAAGTAGCATATTTATCCGATAATTGATCTTTTAAACGCACCAACATAATTGGCTCAAGATATTTAAAAACTTCCACTTGCGCAGCAATATATGCATCAGAAGGAAGCGCAACCATTTTTTTAGTAATTTTATCCAGCTCGCTTTTATTAAACTTTGCCTGATCTTTTACATTAGTAATCAATCCCTGCAAAATTTCATCAACATGCACTGTTAAAAGATCTTGTATCATCGCAGCTTGCGCTTGAATAATTTCTTTTTTAAATTTTTCTGCATCTTGTTTCATTTTTTCATCAGGCTTTAAAGAATTCCAAGCTGCTGCTTCTTTTAACATTTTTTCTCGCGCAGCAACTTCTAAAACTTTGCGCGCAGCACCTGCCTGAGCAGATTCTTTTGCTTCTATTTCTTTTGTTCGCGCCGCCGCAAGATCTTTATCAATTTCATTTTGTAATCCATTATCCAATCCATCCCAGAATTTTTGAAGTTCATTTCTATCTTTTGAAAGAACATATTCTTGTAGCTTCTTTAGATTTCGCATTCCAGTACCAAATTTTAATTTCTCTACAGCACTTGCAACTGCTATATTTCTTACTTCATAAGAAGCTAAAACTGCAGCAACTTTCTCACGAAATGCATCAAGATCAAGTTCTGCAAAAACTTTACTTTGCACTGCTTCCTTTTCAACGGGCTTACCAAAATCTTTTCCTAAAACTATATCAAATTTACCTGCCAAAACTTCATTTTTTTTACCAAGCCCGACTCTTTTCTTTTCCAATGCTGTTACCTGCAATAAAGAACTATCTTTCTTAGCTTCATTTAATTTTTGTATCAGATGGCTTACAATCTTTGCTTTTTCTTTTTGTATTTGCAATTCAAGATCTTCTTCTTCATCACTTGATTCATCAAAATCTTCATCAGTTTTTTTTACTTTTGCAGCTGCAGCAGATTTCTCAGCTTTATCTTCTAATGTATTAAGTGCAGCTATCATTTTCTTCATACGTTCATCTGTTTTTAAAAGATCTGTTGCAAAAAGCTTAATATCTTCTTTATTCATCTCTTCAAATTTTGGCACCCGTGCTTCTACTTCAGAACCCCCTTCCATACGTTTTAAAGAAGGTTCCATAATTTTCAATACAGGAAATTTTGGGGCAGAAGTTTCAACAGGTTTTGATTTCTGCGCTGGAGTTGCAGTTGGCATTGGAGTTGGTTTAGATTTAGGCGAAATCTCTTCTTCTTCAGATTCAGATCCCCAATCTCTAGATTCTTCACGAGCCAGCTTAGCTTGCTTTGCAAGCACTGCTGCTCTTATAGCATCTATATTCATACTAAATAATTCAGTATCAAAACTTAAAATTCCTAGAAAAAATAATATTCCCCCTAAAAAATGCCGGTTCATATCTTCTCCTTTTCAAATTTATTATCTCTTTTAAAACTATCCACACTGTACTATAAATATTTTTATCTCTACAAGAATCTCATGTTTTTTCAAAAAAAAGATCAACAAAAAGAGCGGTTTTAAAACCGCTCTTTTATAAAAATAACTTATTAACGTATATTAACTAGCAAAACCAGAATCCACAGCTGAACCCGGTGAAACAACTACTGGCTCTGGCGCTGCTGCAACAGGCAATACACCTTTAGTACGTCTAGGACCTGTGCTTGAACCACTTTTTGGAAGTATGACTGATGGAGCTGCTGGTGTAAGATCAGAAGGCACTATCACAGGAGCAGGAGCAACCACAGGTTCAACAGATGCTGGTATTTCAACTGGAACCGATGAAGCCGCTGGTTTAGCTACCACCGCAGGTTTTGCCACTTTAGCAACGGTAAATGATGGCGTTCCTATTTCTGCCTGCACTAAAGCCTGCTTTGCAGGAGTTAATGCATCATACTCAGCCTGCACACCTTTTAATTTAAGCGCTTTCATCATTGGATTAGCTTTTTGTGCAGCTTCATATGAAGCTAGAAAATCAGCTACATCAGTATCTACAGCCGGTGCTGGTGCTGGTGCTGGTGCTGGTGCTTCAGCAGGAACTGCTGTAATCGCTGGTGGCAGTGTAGCAACTGGTTCAGAAGCTGAAGATCCAGGCGTAATTGATGCAGATTCTGATGCAATAGCTCCCGTTGAAGCATCTATAATACTTCCAATAGCATCTTTACTCATACCACTAACTTTTTCAACAAGCTCCATATCAGCTACAGACATTCCATCTGTTTTCATTTTATTTTGCACAGCACCTGACGGTGTCCCCATTTTCAATCGTCTTAAATAAGGCACTAATGATGCATCAACTTTCATAACTACTGATGATGCAGATACAGATTCAACTGGCGCAGAAGCTGCTGCGCTTGGAGCCGCATCAAATTTACCTGCTAAAAGATCACTAATCTCCGCTGAAGTAAATCCAGCTGCGCCCATTTTCTGATTAATAGCTCCATCAGGCACTCCATTTTTTTTCATTCTTGCAAATGTAGTTACATCTTTTCCATTAATTGTTGGACTTGTTGGAGCTGCTGGAGATGCTGCAGATTCAACTGGCACTGCAATTGGTGCTGGCGCAGGAGTTGCTTCTGATTTTGCTGATGCCGCAGCTTTTGCTTCTGCAACTGATTTTTGTGCAGCAGTGATCAAAGCATTATATTTCGTATCCAAGTTCTTTATATCTATCGCACTTTTAATAGCTGCAGGATCTGTATAATTTACTGGAGCACTTATACCTACTAATCCAATTTCACTGACACCTAATGTTGCATATGCCCCATACGTGTCACTCAAAGAACTCGTTATTAATTCTGAAATATGCTGCATCACTGCACTTTGTGCATCCACTACAGCCCGAGTTGCATTTTGAAGCGCTACAGGATCAACTGGTATATAAGTTCCCGCTTTTTTAGCGGCAGCCATTTTACTAATTTCTGCAGGATTTAAAGGCGGATTAATTTTTGTTAATGCAGCTTGTGCGCTAGACACTTCTTTCATAAGCGCTAATAATTGAGTATCTTTTTCTGGACCATCAGATAAAGCTTTTTTAATAACGTCTAATTGCGCTTTTGTTACCTCTTGTCTGAACTGCGTTGCATCAGCAGGCGTTGCCATTTTTTCTGATGGAGTTAAAGATTTCCATGCTACACTTCGCTCAGATTGTGCTAATGCTTTTGCATCAGCAGTAGCTTTTGCAGCAGCTTGCTCAGCTTTCAATTTAGCAGCAGCTGCTGCTTCTTCAGCTTTATATAAATCTTTATCTACAGATTGCTTCACACTATCTGTAAGATTTTCCCATGCAGCTTGCACAGCTCCTACATCACCAGTCTTTAATGCAGTATCTAAATTAGTTAATGCTTTAAGTCTAACTTGTGCTAGTAAAGCGCTCTTCTGATCTAGAGTTTTATCAGCAAGATTTTTTTGTTCTACAGCTATAGTTTCTGAAACTTTTGAACTCATAGCTGCAAGATCAACTCCAGCAAATAATCCTGAAGCTGCAGCCTTCACAGGCGCTGGAGAAACTTTTGCAGACGCTGAAGAAGTTTTTGCAACTCCAAAATTTACACCTAAAGCCTTATCAAATCTTAAAGCTGCTAGCTGCTTATCTCGAGGAAGATCACTTACACTAATTCCTCCAGAAGCAACCTCTACTACAGCAACTCCTTTATTTGTTTCCAAATATTGCATAATAGCCGCTTTTTGCACATTCACATCTTTTTCTGCTACTTGCACTGCTGTTGCTGTTGATTTTTCACGAGCCTCAGCAGCATCATATTCATCACTAAATGTATCTGTTATCGCTTCTACTGCTTTTTGAGCTGCATCATGAGCAGCCTGAGCTGTATTAAGATCACCTCTTAAAGTATTGAGCTTATCAACTAAAGGAGTGAAAGTGGCATCTTTAGCTAATACAAGTTTATTTGCCACTCCTGCAGCCACTGGTTTTGCTGCAACTACTGGAACAACAGGTTTCACAACTGGCTTTAACACTGGTTTTGGAGGAAGTTTTACATCTTTTGTAGGTGATAATACAGTTGAGGTACTAGTTGATTGAGAAGCCTCTGCTTCTTTTTCTGCTATTGGCTCAAATCCAGAGACAGGAACAACTTGTACAGGTTTCACAACTGGCGACGTTGAAGAACTTACCTCTGGTGCTGCTGCTGCAGGCGCAGGCATTTTTATTGCAATTCCTGCTTGAATTCCCGCATTTGCAATAGCATCAACTTCAGCTGATACTAAAGGCGCAGACGTGCCAGCTAAAGATCCCATTTCACGAACTATTTCATTTACCGTTGTACCATAATCTCTGACAGCCAGAAGATAATCATCCCATTTACCCTGACGTTCCAAATCTTCTTTCATAGCTGCAATTTCATCAAACCCTGAAATTGTACCTTGGCCATGGCTTTCAGCTTTAGCAATCAATGCCTGTAATTCTGCATTATTAATAGCATCAATACCTGCTTGTTTTGATTTTGCTTGCGCAAGTAAATCTTTTAAATGTTGTGATGAACTTTCAAAACTTCCTTTAGTATATGATATTGCAGATGAAGCATCTTGAAGTTGGGTAGAAATTGATGCTAAATTTCTTTGTAGATCAGCAATTTTTCCATGCGGCTCTGCCACTAAATTAAAAGCTTTTAAAACTTGTATTGCACTCAACTGCACATGAGTTGCTGCCTTACTTAATTGCAATCTTATGGTTTGATATGTAGTTAATTGAGTAGGTGCATTTACCCTAGCACCAGTAGTTGCTCTTGCAGCCTGCGCAGCCCTAGCAGCCTCTGCTTGAGCAGCATCAGTAGCTTTTGCCGCTTCTGTAGCTTTAGCGCCAGCACTCACCTCATGTGTAACTTTTCCAATCCCAGCTTCTGCTTCAGGATGGCTTACAACATCTACTGCAGGCTCAGCAGCAACATGCATACTGAAAGTGATATTTGTTATGAGCAAACCCCATAAAAGTAAAATACTTTGCTTTTTCATATTCGCTTCCCTTTAAATCCCTATCTCAAATTTTGTTATATTTCTACTATACATATCTCAATCACTCAAGAGCAACATTTTCTGAATCCTGATTTTATAAAAATAAAAGAGCGACCTTTACATCGCTCTTTATACAATTCATTTTTTAATTTTATAGAGATACAAATACCCCATCTGTCTCCATTTCAGGAGATATATCTCCTGGTGCAGATAAAGATATATTCAAAGAAGCTGTATCTAATACTGGAGTTCCAGTATTAGAAGCGAACCTATTCTGTTTTAATTTTACATTCATTGCATCATTTAAATCTGCAAGCACAGCTACCAAATCACGCATAGTAGCTTGATATTTTGCAAGATTTGCAGGAGTCATACCCCTTAATAAATCATTCATCATTACAGTAGTCTGATTAATAGGATTTATCCTACTTACTATACCTTGCTGTGCAACAGCAATATCTACCATTCCTTTATCAATTTTATTAGTAAGCTCTTGCCAATAGCTGATTCTTTCTTTTTGAATACTTTGCATATAAGTGACCACATCTTTCATATGCCCAAGCTGAGAAGAAATATCGGCAAGTTGATTCCTAATAGTATTTGGGGTAGCATCAATTAAAGGTCCAAGATCAAATGCATACGCCACTTGCGAAACTAATAATTTTGCTTGTAATCCCCACTTTTGCAATTGCAAAAACATTTGATCCGCAATGCTCAAAGATGAAGATGCTGATGCTTCAGACATAGAAATAATCGCTCCTTTAGCAGTTGCTTCATCTTGCGCTTTCATAGTGGAAATAGCTGTAGATTCTGATTCAGCAAATATTTTTTCAGGTGCTTTTACAGCAAAAGCCTCAGCCCCTAATGCTGCTCTTGCAGAGGCGTTTGCTATTTCTGTAGCTTTAGCTTCCTTGCTTGCAAATTCACTAGTTGAATCTTTTGCAAAATCTACTTCATGTTCAGCAGTAAAATGCATACTAAAAGTGATATTCGTTGCTAACAAGCTCCATAAAAATAAAATACTTTGCTTTTTCATATATTACTTCTCTTAATCTATATTTTTATTTTTAAACTGGTGATGGTTCAAATCCTAAATCACCACCTGAGACTACAGGCGCTAAGGCAACAGTGCCTCCAGATACTGGCGCGCTAGATGGGACTACACTCGCACTCGTAGCTGGTTGTGGCAATATTACCGCACCTCCTCCAGCAGAAGAAGTTTTCGATACCAATCTTGCTTCAACTTCTTTTAAATTAGCCAGTGCTTCTGCAATTTCTCCTGGATTTCCCAAGCTTGCTGCTACCCATAAACGTTTATTAGCAAAACCAACATCTCTAAGAGCTAAATCAATCGATGCATTTGCAACTGCAAGCTGAGCATCTGCAAGACTTTTGAGAGCATTCAATGCATTATCTTTTATGGCTTTATCTGAACTCAGGATTGCAGCATTAAAATCGGCTTTATCAAATAATTTTTGAGCTGCGTTCAAATTTGCTTTAATATTTGACATATTCATATTTGAACGCACACCCGAAATATAATTTGAAATTCCTGTGGCAATATCTTGCACAGATTGCACTAAACTTTGCCACCATTCTAAAATTCCTGATGAAGATTGGCCAACACCAGAATGTCCACCAACTGGCGTAGCTTCAACAGTTTCATGAGCTGCTTGCTCAGCTACAATATCAACGGAAGTAACTTCCGGAGCTCTAACTTCTGGAGCGCTTACACCACTAATATCTAATATCCCACCACGTTCTCGCGCAAGAGGTGCATGAGCACCTTCAATTGGCAATGAATAAACTTGTGACGTTTGAATAACTAATACAAGAAGAAATAAATTTTTCAACATTTTCATACAATATCCTTTTTATTTTTACGATCTCAGTAATTCTAAAAGAGGCGCTAAAACTCTATCATCACTTCTATGAACATTAAGCCATTCAACTATCTTTTCAGCTTTTAAAATACTCCCTCCCTCTAAAATAGGAGTTCCATATCTAGTATTTACAACTATTTTTGATTGTGTTGATGAAGGTAATACTCTATATGCCTTCAAGAATTTTTGCATATCAGTTACAAATGATGCAGAACGGGTATCTAAATGCAAAGACTTACATGCATCATTAAAAGATACTGATAAAGAAGGAATTTCATCAGAATTTTGCATATAATAAATATCTATAATTTCTTGATAAGGAATTAATCCTTTATATTCAGAATGCAATTGAGCATATTCTAATATACTTTCTAAACTATGTGTACGAGCATCAGCTTTAATTTGATCTAATAAAATTCTTTTGGTTTCAGGACTTGCTTGTGCTGTTTCATATAATTCAGTAATTTGCTCATCCTCTAAATGCCCATAATAGGCTGGATAAGCATGCGCATGTTCTAAAAGTTCAGTAAGTGAATATTTAAAAATATCTTCATTGTTCATTCGTATTTCTACATCTTCTAAAGAAATTTCCACCTCAGCTTCTTTATTTCCACCACCATTTGTTTCAGGCATAGAAATAATCGCTCCTTTAGCAGTTCCTTCATCTTGCGCTTTCGTAGTGGAAATAGCTGTAGATCCAGCAAATATTTTTTCAGGTGCTTTTGCAGCACCACCAAGGGATAAAGCCCCAACCCCTAATGCTACTCTTGCAGAGGCGTTTGCTATTTCTGTAACTTTAGCTTCCTTGCTTGCAGACCCACTAGTTTGATCTTTTGCAAAATCTACTTCATGTTCAGCAGTAAAATGCATACTAAAAGTGATATTTGTTATGAACAAACCCCATAAAAATAAAATACTTTGCTTTTTCATATATCCCCCCATATTGCTTTATTTACATATAGTAATCAAACTACATATATCACAATATTTTCATAAGAAAACCAGATCTTCTGGAATCCCCTTTTCATAAGAGTAACAAGAAAGCCCCATACTTTTCAATATTTCAGATAGAAAATTACTCTGACATTTGTTTGCCAGCCAAAAAATGAAGATGCATATGAAATACTCTTTGGCCACTAGAATATCCATTATTCAGCATAATTCTATAATCTTGAGGCGCAGACAGATCTTTTGAAAGCTCTTTGGTTAGAAGAAGCATATTTCCAAGTAAAGAAACATCTTGAGATGTGCATTCTTTAACATTAATAATATGGCGTTTTGGTAAGATAAGATAATGAATAGGAGCTTGAGGATAAATATCTTTAATAACTAAAAAATCATTATTTTCTGTAATAATTGAGCTTGGAATCTCATGATTAATAATTTTACAAAAAATACAGGCTTGATTCTCCATAACTAAGCTCCTTTTAAAACTGGTACCAAGGGTCGGAATCGAACCGACATGATGTCAAACATCGCGGGATTTTGAGTCCCGTGCGTCTACCAGTTCCGCCACCTTGGCACAATGCTATAAGCAATCTATAAAAGAGTACTTGAAAGCCGGCATTTCGTCAATGAGAATTGCCTCTATTTTCAGGCAATTTCTGATGTGGCACATCCATTTTATAGCGAACCATGCCCTTCCATTCAAAAGTTGCAAACAAAGGCCGCATAAGAGAGAGAGTATGAGTCATACGCCCATATTTAGTGATAAGACCAATTCCAGAATACAATTGCCAAGTGGCATCTTGCCATGTAGTGGTTCCTGCAAGCAATTTAATTTTATGCGGAAATGCAGTAGCCACAATCTGATTATTTTTATCACCAAGCACGTGATAAAGACTGCGATCTTTTAAACTTTCTGAAAAAGAAATCTTATTCTCATGCAAATTAGTGCCCATCACAATAGTATTATAAGGCCGCACATGCAAATTATACGTATAAAGCGTGGCATCATCTTGCAAATCTAAGCAATACAGCATAATTTCATCTTGTGGATTATCTACATCATAAATGGTGCAAGAAAGCCCTTTTAATGGAACTATTTCTTGAGCATCGCTATACATTAATGAAGATCGTTTATTTAATAAGATTGCACTTCTTTCATTGCTTTTTACCAATGTATAATATGGCAATAATGAATCAATAGTAATACCCTGAAGCCCTTGCAGCCCCACTATATCTGCACCACCTGATGTTAATTCCGTTAAAGCTTGTTTTTTATCAAAATCAGTTGCAGCAGCTCCGCCAAAATTCCAAAAAATTACATTAAATTCTTGTTGATGCAATCTACGTAAACGAGAAGGCGCATACATTTCTATTGGTTTTCCAAGCATCATTTCTTTATTAACTGCAGAAAGAGGTGCTGTTGGTTCTTGAATAGCAATTCCTTGCGGCAATCTTACTGGCTCTGCAAGTGCCTGAACTTGCACTTTATCACAATCATGAATAGGCTCAGATTTTAATGCAATTCTATTTCCTGGAGCAAATGCCGTAAATGCCGAATTTTCGGAAGCTACTCTATGAAAGCCCTTCCAAATCACCGTAATAAATAAAGGACTTGTTGAAGCAATTGATTTATCAGGAATTTTTCCTGCAGCATTAACACCTTTTTTCACTATAATATCTGAAGGCATATTTTTGGTTTCATCTTGATCAAACGCAACCCCTTGCAACTCTTCTTTAGATTTTACAGTTCCAAAAAGTTTCATTTTTGTGAAAACAGGATGCGTATAAATTCCAGTCCCCACATATAAAGTTGGCTTTTCTTCACGCAAAACAATACATCCTTCATGCTCTACTTTTTCATGGCAATCAATAGAACACACATGCAACTTTATATCAATAGCATCTTGCGCCTGAAGTAACACTGAAGTCCCATGTAAAAAAGCAGTCCTATATAATGGATTGAAATGTTTTGCATATTTTTTAATTAAAATACAACAGCCATTTGCATATGAAATAAGATTATAACAAGTCAATGAATTTTGAATCTCTTGCATAGATAAAGCAAGACCTTGCAAACATACAATATCAGCATCACTAAATAAATTCACTTCTTTTAAGCCGGCTTTTGCGCGATTTTCATACACACTATTATAATCTTCCAGTGAAGCTGGCATATCAAACTTCCAGCTGAGCAAAGAGAACTCGTTATTTGCACCTTGCAGCACAGCACAATGGAAACCACAAAGAAACAGATACCATAATTTTTTCATAAGAACCCCATGATTTAAAAAAGCGGCTGTTGCACAAATATACTAAGCTTTTCTAGAAGTTGATTATATGTGATATTTTCTAAGATAGATATTGTTTTTATTCTGCTACTTAAACCTTTGATAATTTCAATCTTTACTTGTGGAATATCTAGCTGCTTTGAAAGAAATTTTATAATTTCCTGATTTGCTTTACCTTGCTCTGGAGCACTTTTAATATAGCATTTAAGCATTCCTGATTTATCAAGAACGATTTGTTGTTTTGAAGATTTAGGAACTGCTTTTACTACAAATTGTAATGCCATAACCTTCCTTGCATATAAAGCTTATGTATAAAGTACAAAGCTTCTCAGATTTTTCAAGTTAAATTATGTATATTATACTTGTCAAAAAAAAGAAAACCTTTATTCTTTGTACGTATATTATATTTAATTTTTCGTAGTTTTCCTTCGAAAAATTCTTATATTTTTTCACTTTTCTTTTACATTGCATTATACTTGGAGAGGTGGCTGAGCGGTCTAAAGCGCTTGCCTGCTAAGCAAGAGTTCTGGAAACAGGGCACGCGAGTTCGAATCTCGTCCTCTCCACCAGCTTTCGCTAAAGCTATAGCTGGCATGGCCAGTTTTTTTAACGGAAGCGTTTTATTAAAAAATTGATATACATGAATATAAGCGAAAGCTGTTCGCCATTTTATCCGCCGAAGTTTTAACGTAAGCTGGAGGCCTTAAGACGACAGCCAAACTTAATACAATTTTATTGCGCCCATAGCTCAATTGGATAGAGCATCAGACTACGGATCTGAAGGTTAAAGGTTCGACTCCTTTTGGGCGCACCAGTTTCTAGTTCCAGCTGATTGTAGCACTACCTGAAACACTGGTTTAAACTCTATATCAATGTTCCCATCTTTATAAATGCAATTCGATGTTATCATATCTATGACTCTTCGTTTTTTAGCAACATTGCCTGATTTGAACATCTGGGACGCGTTTTTACAAAGTTCGATGATTAATGTTGCATGATCTTCATTGAGAGACAAAAATTCTTCAGAAGCTATGACGCAACTGCAAATTATTAATAACATTTTAAATAAATATAAAATGAAACAAAAATAATGGAATATCATCAAGTCAATATGCTGGTGGTAGCGTTACTATTAGCTCCTGTAAGTAGAATTACGCAAAAGGTGAAAATAATGGTGGTGGATCTGGATGCGCTATTCAATAAAGTACATTAAAAAACTATTCCACCCTATGCAACGTAAATGATGCAATTATTGGTAAGTGATCAGAAGGAAAAGTATCATTTGGAATTGATTCTTTGTTAGAATCTTTTACCAATCCCATAGTTTTAACCCTACCATCTTTATAAACACATTCAGGATCTCCAACAAAATTGTCTGTTGTATTTAGTTTTAGAGCATTTGAAAACAAAATATGATCTAAAGACTGCCAGCAAGTAGAATCAGCATTATGTGGAGGTTGTGTGGTCCAAGATGAATGTTGCAATAATAATAATTCTTGTTGTTCGATTATATTGAGATGCTGCATATATGGAACTATTTCATTCACCATTGTTGGATAGGTGATGTTAAAATCTCCTGCTAAAATCATAGGCATCGAGATTGATGCTCCAAAAATTTGTTTCAATTCTGCTAACTGTTCCTTGCCTAATTCCCAGTATAAATGAATTGATGCAATAAACAGTTCTTTTTTGGTTTGCTTGCATACTAAAATTGCCCATGCGCATACACCAGGATAATCTAAAGTTTCTTGAGTCGATAATAATGCATTGTTTTTATCAACCAGCTCAAATTTTGAAATTTTGTGCAGCACCATAACACCACCAATTTCAGCTCGCTGTGCATATGAACTTTGGCAAAATCCGTACTCGTACAAAGCATTAACAAACTCTTGCTTTATTTTTATATCGATTTCTTGAAGACAAATAATATCAGGATCAAATGAAATAATTTTTTGAAGTAATAAATGAAAACGATATTGCCAATCAATAACTTGTCGATATCGACTTTGAAAACTTAAAATATCAAGAGCCTGAGGTCCTAAAATATTCCAGCTTAAAATTTTAAACGATTGCATAGTTTTTTCTTTCTTGCATTCTCATTTGAAAATCACTGATATTGATAAGCACATATTTTATGTACCTAACAATAGCTGTTTGATTGAAAAGATCAACTGCATATCATCGATAAAATTGCGAAGATGCTCCCGTAAGGCGCGCCATTTTTAGATAAAAATATTTGTAAAAATAAATAAGGGGCTTTTTTACAGCCCCTTTTATTCTTTATATCAATATTGATTTATGCAATAAATTGCTTTACACTAATACCATTGTTCTTACAAAATCATTGAATTTTATTCCGGAGAGATGGCAGAGTGGTCGAATGCGGCGGTCTTGAAAACCGCAATCTCGTGCGAACGGGATCGAGGGTTCGAATCCCTCTCTCTCCTCCATAAAACAGTTCCTGTTGACTAATCAAAAGCAATATCCTAGATTGATCTAAAATTACTATTCACTTAAGAAAAGTATTCAATGTCATATCAATGTTTTCCAGTTTCATTCGTATCTTTCTTATTCATACTGCTGCTTGGCAAAAACCAAGCAAGCTCAAAAACATTCTAAGCAATTGTTTTTGCACAACACCAAATCTTCAATTTATAGCAAAAACAAGCTGCTTTCCTCACCCTCATGTTTATCATTAAAAAAATATTCATAGCGTCTTTATAAAAGAGCTATGAAACAAATATTTCTATGAAAGTTAATTCTATGAAATTATATATGTATATATTTATGTCTCTTACAGCAGCAGCTCCTGTTTTTGCTTTGGAACAAAAACCATCGCTTTTAGATTTCACTGCAAATGCTGAATATTATAAAAAGCATATGGCTCAGCATAATCAACTTATTAAAGCAATGAGTGAAGGCATGATAATGGCCTCTTTTGCTACAGGTGCAGTCACAGGATTTTTCAGCTCAGCATTAACTTCAATGGCAACAATCAATAGAGTACGAAATCCCCGAATTCAAGGCCCAGCTCTTTTTTTAGGATATGCATTATCAATGATGGGTTTTGCAGGCGGTGGAGTGTTAGCAATCAATGCAGCTGCACAAAATACTCCTGATTTAGCATTAAGACTCGCTCAATTATTTCAACCACGATCACCAGAATAATACAGCAAAAAGGGGCAAGAAAATTCTTGCCCCTTTTATATGCAAGCCAAAATTCACATCTTCTCAAAAACATGTAATCTTGAAATAAAAAATATTTAAAAAGGAATTTTCATGTATGCATTTTACTTTTATACCCTTCTTCTCATGGTACAAACATCTTTTGCATGGTATGATAATAAGCAACAGCAAGCTTATGAACCTTGTAGCGAAGTGCTTCAAAAAAATTTGCCTCAAGGAAAATCCTGCACAAACATCTCTTTGCCTTTTTATCATGAACAACGCGGAGAGCTTGAAGGTGCAACCAGAGAAAAAAATGGTGGTTCTCTTGGAAGAATTCTCCCTATATCTTTAGCTATTGTAAATTATACACTTCATGATTCCACAAAAGAATCTATTGAATCTTTACGCCGCAATAGAGTAAGTGGGCATATAATAATTGATGAAGATGGCAATGTGATTGAAACAGTATCTCCTGAAAAACGCGCATGGCACGCAGGGGTTTCATCTTTTAGAGAGCATCCAAACCAAACTTCAACTACAAATGTAAATTCTGCAAGCTATGGCATATTATTGGTAAATCAAGGCCCTGTGCTTTGCATTGAAAAAAAATTCAATCCTGTTTTTATAGAAGGCACTGAAGAAATACTTGGAAAATCTGATATGTGCTGGCAACCATATACAGATGAGCAGATTACAACTCTTGCAATTCTTTATAAAGGTCTACAAAAAGAATACCCAACGCTTCAACGCCTTGTGGGACATGGCGAAGTTGCTCCTCGAAGAAAAATTGGACCTGGTGCTGCCTTTCCTTGGGAAAAATTAGCAAAAGAACATGGCATTACTATGTGGCCTCAAATTTCTCCTGAACAACAAAAACAACTAATCAGTAAAACAAAAAAAGAGGGAATAGAATGGGCCCAACAAGCTTTAAATGCTCTTGGGTATGATATTCCTGTCTCTGGAATTTTTGATAACATAACACGCAGCGCTCTACAAACATTCCAGATGCATTACCGCCCAACTCTTATTGCAGGAGATTTAGATGATGAAACACTTCATATTTTAAATGATCTTCTCAAGCAAATAAAGGCTCAAGAAGCGTCACCAAAAGAAACATTGCCTCCTTGTTTTGAATAACCATTTACTGCACATTAATCATGAAAAAAATACTTCTTCTTAATAAACCTGTGCATTATACATCAAATGATGTAATAAAAATTATAAAAAAAATAACGAATCGAAAAAAAGTTGGACATGCTGGCACTTTAGATCCCTTAGCACAAGGACTTTTAATTGTATGTATTGGTCGAGAAAATACAAAACATATTCAAGACTTTATGGATCTTACTAAAACCTATCAAGCAACCATTAATCTTACTGCTATTTCTGTAACAGATGATGCTGAAGGTCCATTCACGCCAATTTCTATTGTACAAATTCCCACACTTGAAAATGTGCAAGCGGCTTTAGAAAAATTCATTGGCACTCAGCAACAAGTTCCACCAGTTTTTAGTGCCATCAGAGTTGATGGCGTTCGCTCTTATAAACGCGCACGCAAAAACCAAGAAGTTACATTAGCGCCCCGCACTATCACCATTCATTCTATTACTTTACTAAAATATGAATGGCCTGAAATTATAATTGAGGTGCATTGCAGCAAAGGAACGTATATAAGAAGTTTAGCTCGCGATATTGGCACTATGCTCAATACAGGCGGATACATCTCAAATCTTATACGCACTCATATTGGAAATTTTACTATTGCTGATTCAATTTGCATCAGCAAACTTACCACACTTCAAGATGAATATTTTCTTACTATCCCTTAAATTGTTAAATTATTGACAAATACTCTATTGCTTTATATGAATATAGGTATCTTACCCAATTTTAAAAGGAGACGGTACTATGTTAACTATGTTACAAGGACAATACTTCCATATTCTTGGTGCAACTGCAGTATATGTAGGCATTGGATGGCTATGGTATTCGCCATATTTATTTGGCGACAGAAAATGCCAACAGCATAAAAACGGTACAAAAAAAGCTATGAGCGATTTCTCTACAGCAATGGCAGTTCATATTGTTACAGCTTTAGTAACAGTGACAGCATTATGTTTAGCTGTTAAGATATTTGGCCATGCAGCTATGTTTTCAAAAGAAGGCTTAATGAACTTATTCTCTTGGATGTTTACCACACAACCAGAACAAACCGTGATGACTCATCTTCGTGTAGTATTATTTGTATGGGCAGGCTTCTTAGCTCCTGCACTTGCATGCGATGCAGCATATGATGGAAAATGTTTAGAAGAATATTTAGTAGAAGCTGGTGGCGTGCTTGCAATGCTTACAGGTGCTGGTATAGCTCTTGCTTATCTTGGCTAACTAATTTTTAAAAGCAATAAATAAAAAGACCTGGAAATCCCAGGTCTTTTTATTTATTGCTTTTAGTCTATTAACGCTTCTTTTGTCCCATTATTCTTAAAAGATATAAGAAGATATTAATAAGATTAAGATACAAAGTGAATGCACCAAGCAAAGCAAATTTACCATGCTCTTCTTCTGATCCAACAGCATGACGGCTCAACGTCTTAAGCTGTTGCACATCATAAGCTGTTAGCAAGGTAAATATACCAACGCCTATGAAAGAAATTCCTAAATTAAAACTTTCACTCTGTACAAATAAATTTATAAGACCACAAAGAATTAAACCAATAAGCCCCATAAATAATATACTGCCAAGCCCAGAAAGATCTCTATGAGTTACAGCTCCATATAAAGCCATTATTCCAAACATGCCTGCGGCTACAACAAATGTATAAGCCAATGAAGATTGAGTATACACAGCAAATAATGGTGATAAAAAAAGCCCATTAATACCGGCATATGCCACAAATAATCCTACAGCTGTACTATAGCGCATAGACATAAGAGATGTTGAAAAATAAATACTAATTCCTAAAAGTGCAATCATAAGTACCCAAAAAGGCCCTTGCATAATTGCTTTAAAAAGTGCTGGATTCACATCCGGAGAAACAAGATACGCCATTAAACCTGTAAATAATAATCCACCGCACATCCAAGAATAAACTCTACTCATAAATCCTTGTGCTACAGGACCATAATGCATATTTCCATTATTATTCAAGAAATCCATAGGCATTCCCTTTTTGATTAAAAATCTTAAAATTTATTATTTTTTAGATAAAAGATGTACTATACTTTGAGACATTATTACATGCCTTTTTATTATAGTCAAAATTGCAAAACTTAGCAAGAATCAAATAAAATGTAGCATTGAATCAATATAAAGCTTATTTATAAATAATTATAAGTCACAAATAAAAATTTACTGCAAGAGGTAGCACAAACACAAAAATTCGCTACACTTACCTAATAATATTGAAAAAGATATATGCATAAACATTATACTAAACAAAATGTAAATTCATGAATTTAATTATAGTTACTCAAACACAATAAGAAGAAGGGATTATCATGCCTGTTTCTATCAACAAAGAAAATTTCGATCAAGAAATTAAATACTGCAATACGCCAATTGTTATTGATGTATATGCCACCTGGTGTGGACCTTGCCAACAAATGAAACCTATTTTTAATGAGCTTGAAAAAGAATTCCAAGGCCGTTGTAAATTTGCAGCACTTAATGTTGATGAAGCTCGTGATATTTCTATTATGTTTGGGGTAACTTCAGTCCCAACTTTTGTATATTATACCAATGGTGAAATGCATTCTAAAGATACTGGATATATGAGCAAAGCTGCCCTAAAAGCTCGCATTGAAGATTTTATCCAATCGATCTAAAATTCTCTCTGATATTCTTAAGGAAGCTGTTTAAAGCAGCTTCCTTTTTTATTGCAAAGTATTGCTATCTTCATTCAGTTCTTGCTAAGATATTTATATAAGAAAAAGCTTTCATAAAGAGCTTTTTTTACTAGAAATTTATATAAAACTTTAAAAAAATACGCGTTCATCGCGTATATTTATCCCTATAACACCTGCTTATCTCCCCCAATTTAAAGCAGGTGTCTTTATTTTAAAGTTTTTTGATCTTGAACTTGTACACCCAAAGCTTTTAATTGATCTCGAATTTTATCAGCTAGCTTCCAATCTTTATTTTCACGCGCTTGTTCACGTTGTGCCATTAAAGCTTGGATTTCAGGCGTATAAGAAATTGATTCTTCAGGCAAGGCCTGTAAATCTAATCCTAAGACATGAATAATAAAATATTTAACTAGCTTCTTGGAATGCGCATCATCTTTTACTGTTGCTAAATTTTCAAACAGCACTCCAAACATTCCAGAGGTATTCAGATCGTCTTTGAGAAAATCCAACATTTTTTCAACAATAGTATTTTTAGCTACAAGCTGCACATCTTTGCCAGCAACAAGATCTACATCAGCAAATGCTTGTATCAAACGCTTATATGCTTTTGCATCCGCCTTAATATCATCTAATGAAAAATCAATAGGCCCTCTATACCAATGACGCAATAAATAAAAACGCAATACCATCGGATGTACATGCGTAAAAATCTCTTGCAAGGTGAAAAAATTTCCTAAAGATTTAGACATTTTTTCTTTATTAACCTGCACAAAGGCATTATGCAACCAATATTTAGCAAAAGGAGCTTTATATAAACTTTCAGATTGCGCTATTTCATTTTCATGATGCGGGAATATTAAATCCATACCACCTCCATGAAGATCTATATGCTCACCTAAACATTCTTTCGCAAAAGTTGAACATTCAATATGCCAACCAGGTCTTCCAAATCCCCATGGGCTTTTAAAACTTACTGCTTGCTCATCTGCTTTCCATAAAGCGAAATCTAAGGGATCTTCTTTTGCTTCATCTATTTCCACACGAGCCCCAGAACGCAAATCATCAATATCACGCTTAGAAAGTTTTCCATAATCTTTACGCAAACGAACTCGAAAATAAACACTGCCATCATGTTCGTAAGCATATCCTCGTTCAATCAAATCTTGAACAAAAGTGATAATCTCTGGAATATATCTTGTTACACGCGGTTCGTGCGTAGGAGACAAACAATTTAATTTCTTCATATCTTCATGATATGCAGCAATATATTTCTCAGTAATTTCAGAATATAAGCTCGCATTTCCCAGTTCGGTTTTCGCGCGATAAAGAATTTTATCGTCTAAATCAGTAAAATTTCTACAATACGTTACTTGATATCCTAAAAATGTTGTTAAACGAAAGAAAAGATCAAATAAAATATAACAACGAGCATGACCAATATGAGTATAATCATAAGGCGTAATACCACATACATATAATGAAATCTTACCTTCTTTTTGAGGAATAAATGTTTCTTTCTTCCCAGAAAGCGTATTGGTCAAAATAATCATATCGCCTACCTTTATGTATCAGCTTTTTTACACCTCTTTAAGGTGTTATTAAAAAAATACCTGTATTTTTAGCCAATTTCAAAAAAAAATAGTATCTTATTGCAGAATCTTCAACCTCACTAAGAAAAAATTTTTTGTTTTCAGGAGAACAGTGAATGGCATTTTCTAAAACACAAAAGATCATCTCTACATTTTCATGGTTATTATTGTGTGCCGCTCTTTCTTATTCTGAACCATCTTCGCTTGATACATTACAAGCATACACTGTTGATGAATATGAACGAGAAAAACTTTTTGTTAATTCTTATACAATACGCGATATTTTCATAAAAAATAATAACCTTGCATCTACGAGTGCTATTGAAAGTAAAATACCATTTCATAAAGGCGAATTATTTGATACCAAAAAAACCGCTGAATTGATTAAAGGTGTATATAACCTTGGATACTTCTCTCAAGTCAAACTTTTAGTAGATATTATTGATGAAACAACTATTGATATATTTATAGTGGTTCAAGAAAAACCAAAAGTAAGCAAGCTTGAATTTATAGGAAATAAACAAGTTAGCAAAAAGAAAATCGATGAAGATTTGAATCCTGATACTATTATTGCTTTATCTGAGGAAGAGATTCCTCACATCATGCAACGTATAAAAAAATTGTATGAAAGACAAAGCTATCATAATCCAGATATCACCTACACCTATGAAAAGGATCCTGATCATAATTCTGTAGATGTTACTATTACTATAAAAGAAAATTCTAAAACTCCAGTAACAAAAATCGATTTTGTAGGAAATAAAAGACTTTCTAGTAAAATTCTTAAAAAGTTAATCATCACCAAAGAAGATTGGATTTTAGGAATGCTTGATAAATCAGGCACCTATCAACCAGAAATGATAGAAATTGATAAAGCTATTATTGAAGATACCTATAAAAGCGCTGGCTTCTTACATGCAAAAGTTATAGATATAAAAGTAAACTTCGATAAAGAAAAAAATGATTTCCATATCACCTATCATCTTGATGAAGGTCCAGTTTATTTTGTAAAAACTATCAATATTCCTGGTAACGAACTTTTAGCAGAAGATTTTCTTAAACTGCGTATTCCTTTACGAGAAGGCCAACTCTATTCTAATAAACGCATTAGAGATTCTATTGAAATCTTACGTTTACTCTGGGGAGAATTCGGCTACATATTTGCAGATATTGATCCTTCAATTGATGTCGATGAAGAAAAGAAAACAGTAAACATCACATTCTATTCTGATTTAAAAGAAAAAGTTCATCTTAATCGCCTCACTGTAAAAGGTAATAAAAAAACACGGGATAAAGTTTTAAGACGCCAAGTAACTTTAGAAGAAGGCCAATTACTTACTAATAAGAAAATGGAAGAATCTAAAGCGCATATTAATCGCCTTGGATATTTTGAAGAGCGTGATGGAGTAAACTGGAAAATTACTCGCCTTGATGATCATACTGCAGACGTTGATCTTTTACTGAAAGAAAAACGCACTGGCCAATTTAACTTTCAAATCGGATATGGTGGTTCTCCTAAAAATACAAGCTCTCCACAAACTGGTCTTTCTGTGCAAGTTGGTGTAGCTGATAAAAACGTAGCTGGAACTGGTATTAGTGCTGTTGTAAATAGTGAAATCTCTCAAAGATTTAGATCTATCATGACTACGCTTTCTAATCCATGGATGCTTGATAAACCTATTCGTGGTGATATTTCTGCTTATTATAAGAGCTCTTTATATGAAGAAGGCTTACAGCATACACAAGAAGAACCGAATGAAAAAGTTGTTGGTGGATTCTTTGGTGCAGGTTATACCTTCCCTTTACTAGGCGGAAGCTTTTTCAGTGGGCAACTTGGTTATGAACAAATTTCATTCTCTCAACGAGTTACTGCTGCTACGCGTTTGACAACATTAGATCAAGCTGAATATCAATTAATTCTTGATCAGCGATTCCAAAATGGTAATCAATTCTTCCTTCAATGGAGCCTTGGACAAGATGTTCGCAATGGTCTTGCATACCCAACGCAAGGGCATCGTTGGACTTGGAACACTAGAATTGCATTCCCACAATCTCAGCATGGCTTCAATTTCTTTAAAACGGAATTTGATATTTCTTGGTATACCCCATTAATTGGTGAAGATGATTTAGTACTTTGCCTACACGGCCACATTGGTTATATTAAACCTTTAAATAATCTCACAGCTCCTTGGAGAGAACTTTTCCATGTGGGTGGCCCTGCTACGGTAAGAGGTTATACCTACGGGCAGATTGGTCCAATGTGGAAAAATGAAAACTCACTTGGCGCATTAAAAATGCTTAACTTTAATGCTGAACTTATTATGCCAATTACTGCAGATCATTCAACGCGCGGTGTTGTTTTCTATGATGGTGGTGCTGGATGGGATACTCCTAATGCTAATCAAATAGCTCCAGCTAATTTAACAAATAATTCATTCTTTTATCGCCACAGCTTTGGTATAGGAATTAGAATGAATGCTCCAACTCCATTACAAATTGATTGGGGTATTAAACTTAACCCAAGTAAACAATTTAAAAACCAACTTACCTATATGCACCTTAATATGATTCACGAATTCTAAACAATTGCATAATTCCTTTGTTTGGCTATACACTATAAAAAATGGTGAAGCCAAACAAAGGAAAAATGATGAAAACCTTGCCTGCAATCACACTTATTATCTGCGTGAATGCATTGTTTATTTTTTTTCTTGTGCATAAACAGAATCAAATTATTAAAGTGAAACGAGATATTCAACAATATCAAAATAAAATCAGCCAAACCCAAGAAGATATTGCCAAAGCTCGCTATCAACTCAGCAAGCTTCATAACCCTGAAAATGTAAAAACCTTTTCCCAAGAAAAATTGGGAATGCATCCTATTAGTTTAAAAGAGATACAACGCCATGATGCGTGATACTACAAATATTTATAAACGAACTATTTTTATTTTTAGCATTTTTATTATTTTTTATCTTATTATTATTATTACCTTATATTACATACAAATTAAAAAGTCAGAATTTTTCACACGCCTTGGTGCACAGCAATATAATATTACTATCACTACCACCCCTGCTCGTGCTTATATTTATGATCGTAATAATACTCCCATTGCTTTAAACAAAGATTCTTGGTCTGCTTTTATACTCCCTAAAGAAATTACTTTTAAAGATGCCACAGAAAAATTTTTAAAAACTCATTTCCCAGAAGGATTTGAACGGTTACAGCAAACATCTGGAAAACAATATTTTATTTTTATCAAACGAAGACTTTCTCCTGAAGACTTAGAATTAATTGCGCAAAGTAATGTACCTGATATTCATGTACTCAAAGAACCAAGCAGATATTATCCCTATGCAAGCCTTGGCACAGTGCTAGGAGGCACTGATATTGATAATAAAGGGATCTTTGGTGTAGAACAAAAATTTAATGAACTTTTAAGTGGAACGCCAACGCAACAACATTTACAACAAGATGCAAAATCAAATCACTTTTATTTTGAACATGAAACGCTTGTAGAAGGTGAAAAAGGAATTCCTTTAACACTCACTCTAGATGCTGATTTACAATTTAAAATTCAAGAAATTATAAACCAAGATATTAAAGATTTAGGCGCACAAGAAGCCGGAGCATTAATTTTAAATCCAGAAACTGGAGAGGTTGATGCAATGGTTTCATACCCTTATTTTAATCCAAATGAAACCAGCAATGTTAATATTGAGACCACTAAGAATAGACCCGTAGCGCAAGCATTTGAATTAGGATCTGTTATTAAAGTATTTTCTGCACTTGCAGCATTGCAAGAACATGTGACTACTATTGATGAAATGATTAATTGTGAAAATACTCTTGAAACAAAAGTCGATGGTATCAGAGTGCGTACTGTAAAAGAAAATGGGATAATTCCTTTCTCACAAGTTATTCAAGATTCAAATAATATTGGAACGGTAAAAGTAGTAAAACGTTTAGGCGCAGATCTTTATTATTATTTTAAACTCGTAGGATTTGGAGACTTTACCAATATTGAATTGCCAGGTGAACATAAAGGGTTTGTTAATCATCCTGATAATTGGTCTGCTTATTCTATTATTTCATTATCTTATGGATATGAAATAACTACCACGCTTATTCAACTCGCACGAGCAACTGCAGCAATTGCAAATGGAGGTTATTTAATACATCCAACTATTATTAAAAAAGAATCATATCCAGCAAAAACTGATAAAATTTTACATGATGATACATTGCGCGATTTGCATATTATTTTAGAAAAATCAGTTATAGAAGGAACGGGAAAACGCGCACATATCAAGGGATATACGATCCTTGGGAAAACCGGGACTGCAAACATTCTTGAAAATGGCAAATATAATGAAAATCGCCATCTTTATACATTTATTGGATGGATAGAAAAAGATGATTATAAACGCGTAATCGTCACCTATGTAAAAGAAACTGATCATGAACATAAACGTTATGCAGCTTCTATTACAGCCCCATTATTTAGAAAAATTGCAGAGGCACTTTTAATTCATGATCATATTATTATTTAGATTTTTATGGGCAACACCCAGGATTAGATGGAGAATCTCCTAATCCACTATCTTTTGAATGAAATGAAGATGAATCTCTAAGATCACTCTCAAAACCCTTAGGAAATAAACATCCACCAATATTTGTATCAACTGTTAAAACGGATGACGCAACAACCTCTTTTGCTTTTTCAGCAGGTTTAGCTGTTGCCTCTGTTTTTGCTGCTGCAGGCTTTTCTGCACTTTGAACTATATGAACAGTTAGAATAGAAAGAATTACTATCAATAATCGTGCCATAAATTGTACTCCTCATCTTATTGATGCTTTCAAGTATAATTTATGAGTAAAATTTTTCAATCTGTTAATTTTTTACAAATATTTTGCTGAACACATTGTGATGCAAATAAAGAAGCAAGTTTTGTATTTTGATAATAATTCTTAATAGCATCCTGTTGATCTTGTAACTGCCTATTAATAGCAGATGATGCTGCCAAAGCAATAAAATCAAGCATATTTTTTTGCACATCATCATTCAGTTGCAATACTTTCCAAGCTTCATTTTCAAAGCATGCTGCATAATATTTTCCAGACTCTTCATAATAAAGCAATACCTTACAATTTGCAGCTTGTGTACTTGCAGGTCCAACGCTCACCTGATGCAATAAAACAACTCGTTGATATACTTTCTCTTTTATATTCAAAGTAGGAATATATAAAACATAAGGCGTCATCAAATCGGGAATAAATAAGAAAACGCGCTGAATAAATTGTATAATAGTTTCTTGAGTTTGGCCTTGCAGAACATCAATCTGATACCAATAATTTCCAGTATCTATTGGTAGCAATCTTTGATCCGCAGAAAGCTGTAAAGAAAGATATCTATTCGTATCAAGCAACTTTACGCCATGCATTTGATTAATATATTTTTTATCAAATGAAATAAAACGGGTTGCTCCTGGAGTAAGTATCATAGGAATATTTTCCACATGCGAAACATCACATACAATAGCCTCTTTAGCTATAGGTTGCAAGCAATGTATATAAGGATTAACGCTCTCAATGCACTGGCTTATTAAAGGAGTTTGTGTTGCTAAATCAAAAAATTGAGGGAAATTCTGTAAAAAATAAAACGTTACATTGTTTTGTTTATCTAAATCAGTTGGCAGTAAATACTTTACTCCATCATAAGGCGGAAGTTTCATACCTTCTGGAAATCCAAACATATACGTTGGCGCATCAGTAATAGAAATGTTCACGATTGTATAATTAAACTTTTTACCTGAGATCTGTGCATTTTGATATGGCAAAATAGTATTTTTCCCACCACCATAACAAGAATTATATACCAATAAGTTCATTCTTCCAGATTTTTGCAATTGATCTAACAGAGAAGAAAAATTTTCTGCTGGCAACCCTGCTATCATTCCCTTATCATTTTCATCTGCATATTCTCCATGCCCAGAAAGATATATATTTAAAGGAAATTTGCTAAACATTGAAAATAAAGAAACCACTTTAGCAAGAGCTTGTACAAGCTCACCACTATCTCCTTTATCAGGATTTACCTTTTGATATGATATGCGAGAAAAATTAGTAAATTGAGACTCATGCTGCAATAAAGGTGGGATTAATAAAATAAAATGCGGAGTAATCTGATAAATATCCCAAAGCAAAATATCAGCCATCAAATGAAAACATAAAAAATTAAAAGCTGCCTGTTTATATAAATCTGTATCATTATTTGATAACTGAGGAAAATTTTTAATAAGCCAATCTCGGTTAAATAAGCTGCTTGCATTTGAAGGATAACTATCCATTTTTTTAAAGAAATTATTCATATTCAACCATAATTGCTGAATAGAGCATTCAACAGTAGTTTTATCATTCATTTTTTGCGAGAAAATCTGTGCACGATCCGTTATATTACGCAGTAATGAAGAAGAAATAAAAATAGGTGATGGCTGCTGATGCAAAGCTGTAGCCAATTGATAAGAAACATAAAATGGCGCTTGTAATGTCTCTGCTTTTTCAGTATCAAATAACATAATTAAAGGCTCTGCATGCATATTATACACTACGACAAACATCCCTAGAATTATCAATCTCATTAATACGTTCATACTACCCCTCCATTATGAATAGTATAAAATACAAATAGAAACAATTTAAACATTTTCATAAAAAGAAACCCAGGAAGTAAGGCTCCTGGGTTATTTTCTTAGAATAATTATGAATAGATCTATGCAATTAAAGAAAATTGAATGCCTGGTTTAGGAACTCCACACATTTCATAGACTTCATCGCCACTTACTACCTGTTTTTCAAGTAATAATTTTACTAAAGCATCAAGTTCTAAGCGATGCGCGCTCAGCAACTCTTTTGCTTTATCTTGTGCTTTGTTAATTAAAATTTGTACTTCTTTTTCTAAACGATCGCGAACTTCAGGAGCAAGATCTGAAAGATCATGCCCGATAAAACTTATATTTCTAAACTCATCAGACATTCCATATGCCGCTACTATATCAAGAGCAAGGCCACGCACTCTGGCTAAATCTGAAAGTGCGCCAGTCCCTCTATTTCCATAAACAAGTTCTTCTGCAACACTTCCGCCTAAAGCACATACCATATGCGCAAAAAGCTCTTGATAATTACTGCTATATTTTTCTTTTTCAGGCAAAGAATGCGTAACCCCCAAACTATGACTTCTTGGTTCTATAGAAATTTTATATAAAGGAGTTGCATTAGGTTGATAAACATACAATAATGCATGTCCTGCTTCATGAACTGCAGTTTCCCATAATTCATATTCAGTAAGATCCATACTATTTTTTGAAACTCGCCCTAAAGTCATATTATCATAAGCTTCTTCAAAATGATGCATCGAAACTTTTTTTGCTTTTGAGCGAACTGCCAAAATTGCAGCATCATTTACTAATTTTGCTAAATCTGCACCAGTAAAACTTGTAGTCGCACGCCCTAATCTAGAAAGATCAATATCATCTGCTTTTTGTATTCCACGTAAATGAATATCTAAAATTTGAATACGATCTTTAAAATGTGGTTTACGAATAATAACATGGTGATCAAATCTTCCAGGACGTAATAATGCAGGATCTAAAACATCGATTCTATTCGTAGCGCCTATCACAATAATAGGATTTTCATTCACTTCAAATCCATCCATTTCTGCTAAAAGCTGATTTAAAGTTTGAGTAGCTTCATTATCGCCACCATTTCCTGAAAATCCACGCTTATGGCCAATGCTATCAAGCTCATCAATAAAAATAATACACGGCGCAGCTTCTTTTGCTTTTTTAAAAAGACTTCGTACTCTTGCAGCCCCAATGCCCACAATAGCCTCTATAAATTCAGAGGCATTTACATAACAAAAAGCTACATTTGCTTCTCCAGCAACAGCACGTGCAAGTAAAGTTTTTCCTGTACCTGGCTCTCCAGCAAGTAAAATACCTTTAGGTATTTTAGCGCCCATTTTTAGAAATTGTTGTGGATCTCGTAAAAAATCTACAAAATCAAAAATTTCAGCTTTTGCTTCATGCAAACCTGCCGCATCTTTAAATTTAGTGCTAATTTGCCCTGGATAATACCAACGCGCGCCAGATTCCTGCATCTCTTCTAAACTTTTTCCAGAATTTGAAGAGCGAATATGTTTTTCAAGAATTAAAGACCCGCCAGAATTTCTTGTAGAATGCAAAGCAATATAAGGAGAAACTTTTTGATACCAATAATCTTGTAATAAATATAAAGAAATAGCTGTGGCAGATCCAACAGCAAGACTCGTTTTGGGATACTTACTCATTATTTCATATAAATAATGAGTAGCCCATTTTATATCTTGCGTATCAGGAGAAAATGCAAAAAAATGAATAGGAAATGCTCCTACATTTTGCATTATACAGCAAGAAAGTAACATTCCTGTTATAATTTTTTTTCGCATGGCCATAACTACCTCCTTCAACTTCATTAAGTAATCTATTGAATTTGCTACACAAAATAATAAAATTTCATGGTAAACACAATATGATTATAGTAAGAATCATATGAATTTAGAATCAAAACTTGTCATTCACTAAAAGCTTTTCTAATATAGGGGCAGTAAACATCAAAAAAAGGATTTTTTAAATGAAAAAAATTGCTTTATTAGGAACCTTTCTCATATTGCTTTTGTTACCTGCGTTTTGCTATGGATTAGAAGACCATAGCGCACATACATTTATGTTTACTAAACCAGTTACAAGCAATCTAAGCATCGAGCAAGCTGGCTGGAGCAACGTTTTATATAATAAACAAGTACTTGGTGGTGCTTTTCAAGCATATGGCATATTTGAAGATAGTATTATTAATGGCCCCCTACAATCATATTTCTTATTTAATGGAAAACAAGAACTCGTTGTAGAATATGGCAGCAACTCTGGGGGAAATCCAGGAGATTATAATACTTTAAGTGGTAATCGTGATATCCTTGCTCAGTGGCTTGGAATAGCTGACCCTAATTTTAACGAATCTTATACATTTCAGCCCGCTCAAACTCAATATGGCATAGCTTTTGAATATAATCATGATGTAAAACATTTTGTTAAAATGGGAATTTTTGAAAATTTAACTGGAGGAATTGTAGTCCCTCTTATTTTTACAAGAAATACTCTTAATTTTAATGGAAGCGAGCAACTTCGTGATGCTTTAAATGGCATTTCTATGGGACAAAACTATCAGCTCATTCCCGAAGATAGTATTGAAAGATTTCATGCAGCATTCGCAATGCCTTATATTGCTACTAAATATAGAAATGATAATGATGTTCAAATTGCTACAAAAACAATACTTATTATTCCAATAAGCGCACCTGTTGATAACCAATATATCTTCGAACCACAAATCGAATATAATGGCCATGCAATTCTAGGATCTCAAGTTGCATTTCAAATTCCAATATTCAAACGGGCGCAGGATTCTACAGCACGCATAAATCTTTTTATCTATTTAGAAAATAAATTCCCTTTCAAGAATACTCAATATCGTACTTTTGATTTGTATAATAAGCCCTTTTCTCGCTATCTTCAAATTTATGATAATTTAAGCAATGAAGTGGTCAGTGGTGTAAACGTATTTACCAGAAAATGCGATGTAAACCCTTATAATCTTATAAACTTCATGACTGGATTTAGAATGTTTTATCATGATTCATGCGCAGAAATTGGATATGAATTATGGGGACATGGACAAGAAAATATTATTATTCAATCAAACAATGCCTGGGAAGAAAATCGTTTTGGTATCGCTCTTATTGATGATACAGGAACTCCTACTTTAGGACAAACCGCATCTACAAGTACTATAAATTATGTCGGCCCCCAAGATACTGCTATCCCTGCTGGCGGTGGCGCTCCTGTAAATAATCCTGTCTATATAGACTCTCGAGATCTTGATTTAAATTCTGCTGGTGCAGCTTCTGCAATTACTCATCGTATGTTTGCAAGTGCAAACTTTGCGCGAAGAAGCTCAAGATTATATACTTTCCTCACGCTTGGTTCATTCATAGAAGTTTCTCAGAACAACTCTGCTCTTTCAAAATGGGGAGCTTGGGTTAAATTCGGAGTTTCCTTCTAAAAAAATAACAGGTGGCATTAATAATGCTCACCTGTTTAGTAACCCGTATTTAGATCGTTTGATAAAACCTAAATACGTAAGGGTCGCCTCCACTTCCCTTACTCTAACTCCAATATATTACAGATAGAAATCAAATTTCAAGGCTTTTCTATTATTTTATAGAAAACAACCAAGAGGCAATTAGCAATAACTTTAGCTTTATTAAGGCAAAAACAAGCAAACATACCAATAAAAATTAGTTACAAATAAAAAATAGGCAGGATTTTAAGCCCTGCCTATTTCAATTCTTTAAAAGGTAATAAATCTTACATCATTCCAGACATATCACCCATGCCGCCCATACCACTCATTCCACCATGATGAGGCATGTCAGCTTTCTTTTCTTCAGGAATATCGCAAATTAATGCTTCTGTCGTAAGCAATAATCCAGCAATAGATGCAGCATTTTGCAATGCTGTACGAGTTACTTTTGCAGGATCAATAATTCCAGCAAGCATAAGATCTTTAAACTCACCAGTTTTTGCATCAAATCCAACAAATCCTGATTCTGTTTTTACACGATTTACAATAACAGAAGCTTCATATCCAGCATTTGCTGCAATAATTCTGCTCGGTTCTTCAATAGCACGGCGCACAATATCAACGCCAAGCTTTTCATCGCCAGTAAGTTGTAATTCATCTAAAGCATCTTGAGCGCGAAGGAATGCACATCCACCACCCACAACAATACCTTCTTCAACTGCCGCACGAGTTGCGCTTAAAGCATCATCGATTCTATCTTTGATTTCTTTCATTTCAGTTTCAGTAGCAGCACCAACTTTAATAACTGCAATACCGCCTGCAAGTTTTGCAACGCGTTCTGCAAATTTTTCTTTATCATATTCTGAAGCAGTATTTTCAATCTGAGTTTTAAGCTGCATAACGCGAGCTTTTATTGCTTCTGCAGATCCAGCACCTTGTACAATAGTAGTTGTATCTTTTGTAACAATCACTTTTTTTGCAGATCCCAAATCAAAATCAAGCACTGTATCAAGTTTCATGCCTTTTTTATCAGAAATCACTGTACCATGAGTAAGTATTGCAATATCTTCAAGCATATCATCACGGCGATCTCCAAAACCAGGAGCTTTCACAGCTACTACTTTTAAAGTACCACGAATTTTATTAACAACTAAAGTAGCAAGAGCTTCACCTTCGATATCTTCAGCAACAATTAATAATGAACGCCCTGTTTTTGCAGCATTTTCAAGTACAGGAACTAAAGGTTTCATACTGCTGATTTTTTTATCAAAAAGTAAAACATATGGATCATAAAGCACAGCTTCCATCTTTTCTGCATCAGTTGCAAAATAAGGTGAAAGATACCCACGATCAAATTGCATACCTTCAACAACAACAAGCTCGCTTTCCATGCCTTTTGCTTCTTCAACAGTGATAACACCATCTTGGCCAACTTTTTCCATTGCATCTGCAATTTGGCGGCCAATTTGTTCATCAGAGTTTGCAGAAATACTTGCAACTTGTTCGATTTCTTTTTTGCTGGTGATATGTTTTGCAGAAGCTTTTATAGATTGAACAACTTTAACAACTGCTTTATCAATACCGCGTTTAAGTTCCATTGGGTTTGCGCCGGCAGTAACATATTTATTTCCTTCACGGAAAATTGCTTGCGCTAAGACTGTCGCTGTGGTTGTTCCATCGCCTGCAACATCTGCAGTTTTAGATGCCACCTCACGCACCATTTGCGCACCCATATTTTCAAGATTGTCTTTAAGTTCAATCTCTTTTGCTACGGTTACACCATCTTTGGTGATTGCTGGAGCGCCAAATGATTTTTCATATGCCACATTGCGGCCTTTGGGCCCGAGTGTAACTTTTACTGCATCTGCAAGAATATTAACGCCATTTAAAATCTTGCTGCGTGCATTTTGTCCAAAAAGTATTCTTTTTGCCATAGTGCTTCTCCGCGTATAATTATTTTTCTATAACGCCTAAAATTTCATCTTCTTTTAATACCATGTAGTTTTGTCCAGCTTGAGTGCCTGAAAACTTGCCAAAGAAGATCACATCGCCAACTTGTACCTGCATAGGAACTTTATTTCCCTGAGCATCAACTTTTCCCTGCCCAACAGCGAGTACTTTTGCTTTCTGAGTTTTCTCTTTTGCCGCATCAGGAATAATGATACCGCCATGAGTTTTAGTTTCTTCCTCAATAAGCTCAACCCAAACATTATTGTTGAGTGGACGGAATTTATCAAACATGAATATCCTCCTGTCTTTATAGTTTTAAAAATCAATTGAAAAAATAACGACTTTTTATAAGCCTCAAGATTAGGGATTTCTCCCTTGTTTTTAAGGATAATCCAAAACCCCCATTTTTTCAAATTTTTATAGTAACTGACTCAGATTTTTTGAGCCTTGAAAGATTAAATCTATTAAATGATTTTCACTTGCCATTCAGACATTTTCTTAGCTTCAGCTCTTATTCGATCCCTGTCATGAACAAATTTCAAAGAAGTTTCTGGGGTAAATAAGCAATCTCCAATATTTTTTTTATAAGCCTCATCAATATACATATGATTTTGAATATAAATTATTCGACCAACTCTATACAAAGGCCAAAGCATAACCAAACGATTAACTTCAAAATTAACCACAAAACAAGATTTTTTACGTGTTTCGAGTCTTTTAAAAGCTAATTCCCATTGTTTTTTATAATCATCCATAGACCAAGTATCTAAATTCATATAAAAATGCTCATAAAAATCCGGTTCATCTATATCTTGTATGCTAATTTTCCCATAACAGCAACATGTACATACATTATATCCATGACAATCTATACTAAAATTTTCATCAACTTCGATTTTCAATTTTTCATTAAGTCTTATCTTAGAATTTTTATTTGCCATTCTGATACTTGAAATCCTTCAATTGGTTCTGTGTTTCTAACAGGAAGAAAATTAAAACTTGTTTCTGGGATATAAGGCTTATCTCCAATTAATTCTTGATAATATTCATCAATAAATAAATAATTCTGAATAAAAATAATATCATTTTCTTTATACATACCCCATACCCAGATCATAGGATCAGACTGCACATTAACTACAAAAATAGAAGTGTCATTTATCTCTAAATGCTTCCAAGCAAGATTCCATTGTTTTCTATAATCATCTATACTCCAAACACTAGGGGACATATAAAAATGTTCATAAAAATCTCCAATTACAATTTTACCATACTCACATCCCATCTCATCATCTTCTGGATTTTTTTTATAATCAGGCACTATTTCTATAGTAAATTTTTTATCAAAGTTCATAAGCTTTATTTTTTAGTAAGTTTCAAATAAACTCTTGAGTCTTCCTCATGCTCTACGTATTCAATACATGTTTGCCAATGCTTCCATCCAATATGCTGAGGATCATTTTGCATTTCAATAAGACATTCTAGCAATTTACTTACATCATCACTTTGAAAAGGCGCCCGCTCAAAATACCATTCTAAAAATTTTATCATCACATCAAATGCTTGCATTGAGGTGAGTAGCGACTCTTCATGCTTTATTTTTTCAACATTTTTTGTCCAATCATGCCATATTGCAGGATCTACTGTAACTCCATCACGAAAAAAAACCATATCTCCCAATAAATCTCCAATATTATTGGATAAAATACGATGATAATAAAGATCCAAAAATCGAGATGTTGCATTAAAAGCTTGTAAATAAGTTAATTTATTTCCCATGAATGCCAATATTACTTAGAACTGATTCTTTTCTTGCAACATTTTAATATTTTCTTCTATCAGTTTCAGTATATCATTTGCCTGTGCAAGCCAAATGCGTGCAATATCTTTTGGGATAATTCTTATAAGTACTGGCTTATAAGTTTTCATCCATGCCTCGTAATCATCAATATCAAGATCTTTTGCTGGATTTCTAAATGTTTGCGGATAAATAGGGGTAATCTCAAAAATAATATTTCCAGCTTGATCATTATAAAGCCACGTTGCTACTCTATAAGACCAGAGCTTATATTTATCTCCCACCCAAAAACTTACCCTCTCAACTTTTTCATACGCAAGATCTGGTTTTTCTTCATTTCGATCTCTATTAAATAGAAATCCAATATCCTGAGTAATAGATGAATGTAATTGTAAATTGTTCGATAATGCTTTATTAAGTAAGGCTGCCAAAATATACATATTCTCTTGAATATCTCCTTTACTTAATAATAATTCCTGTGATTTTTGAAGAAATATTATAGGAGCCTTATAACAACAATGTATAACATCATTCTGATTATGAAGCTTAATAACTATTTCTTCTTCATTATTCAATACGAAAATAAATTTATCTGATTTCATATTTTTTCTATTATTTCTAACAATTCATTTACCTGATCAAGCCAAATATGTGCAGTATTTTGTGAAATAACTTTTATTAAAAAAGGCTCATATGCTTTCATCCATTTATCAAACTTCTTTCTTGAAATTGTAAAAATATCTTTATGCTCAGGAGTTATATGAAGAATAATATTTCCGTTTTGATCATTATAAAGCCATGTAGACAAACTAGGATTAATGCTTCCTGGGGTAGACCATAAAAGATATCGATTTCCTACCCAAAAATCCTGATTCTCATGCTTCTCAAATACAAGTCCTGCCTTATCTCCATACAACATCTTATTCCACATCAAACCAATATCTTGCGTAATAGAATCATGCAAAAATAATTTCGTACCTAAAGCAAGCTTCAGCTTGCTTTTAAGTTGTCTTAATACATGAAGAAAACAATCATTTGCAAGCATTATATTATTATCATTATGAATAAATTTTATGATTACATCATCACAAGCAGAAATTATATCAATTGACACTGGTAATTGTATAATAATTCTTTCATTCTTGTTTAAAACAAAAAACAATTCCGTTATGTTTTTCATAAAATTTTACTGCCTATTAAAGTCAATTTATTTTTAATAAAAGCAATACACAGCTCACTTGGCACTTCTTCCTAAGTCTTTACATGCCCATGAAAAACATGTTCAAGTTTCATCTAAGACTATGATTTCATTTGCTTTCTTATCTACATTGATTCTTCTCTCAAACTTACCCCTAATATCCTAAATTCTTCTTCAATAATTTTCACTTGCCACTCAGATACCTGAAATCCTTCAATTGATTTTATTCGTCTTCGAGGAATATAATCAAAACTTGTTTCTGGAGTATAATCTTTTTTTTGAGCAAATTTTTTAAAAAATTCGTTTGAAAGACCTTTATTTTGAATATAAATTATATTTTTGCGTTTATACGCACACCATATGTCTATATAAGCATTATTTATTTTAGTCGCATCAAAATTTACTATAAAAAGAGAATTATTTTTAATTTCTAAGCGTTTCCATGCTAAATCCCATTGTTTTTTATAATCTTCTATAGACCAAATACTTTGCGACATATAAAAATGTTCAGAAAAATCTCCAATTACAATTTTGCCATAAATATGATTTGGCGATGGTTTCTTATTACGCCACCCAATTTTAAAATTAGAATCTATTTTTATAACAATTTTTTTATTAAACTTCATTTTGCTTATTACTTATAAAGTTTTTTCTATCGTTTTCAAAATTTTTTCTGTTTGTTTAAGCCATGTGCTTGCAATATCTTGTGGAATTGTTGTGATCAGCAAGGATGCATACGATTGCATTAATGTATCAAATTCTTTCTGTGATATAGTAAAAATATCCTTTAAATTGGGGGTAATATGAAAAATTATACTCCCATCAACATCATTATAAAGCCAAGTAGATACATTAGGATTTGCCTTGCTTGAAGTTGACCATAAAAGATATTGTTCGCCAATCCAAACATCTTGATTTTCATTTTTGATAAATGTAAGACTTGATTTGTTTCCTTTTAATACATTATTCCATAAATATCCAATGTCTTTGGTGATAGAAGAATGTAAAGATAATTTATTATCTAAAGCGGATTGTAGCATATTTTTAAATTGTCTTAATACATGAAGAAAACAATCATTTGCAAGCATTATATTATTATCATTATGAATAAATTTTATGATTACATCATCACAAGCAGAAATTATATCAATTGACACTGGTAACTGTATAATAATTCTTTCGTTCTTGTTTAAAACAAAAAACAATTCCGTTATGTTTTTCATAGAATTTTACCTTTAGGTGAGGTTAATTTATTGTTAATTAGAACTTGTTGCATTTTATCAGACAGTTCATCCCATGATCTTACATGCCCATGAAATTCACCTGGCAAAGTCTCATCTAATACTACAAACTCATTTTCACTGATCCCTATTCTTCGTTTAGTAGTATTTCCAAGACTGATTGAATTATCTAAAGCGGTTTGACCATCTTGAGGAGCAAGATTTTTTATCCCATCATTATTTTTTGTGTGATGGCTTGGTTTTACATCTGCTTGTTTATATTTTCCATTTGCTCCAGCAGATTGATTTTGATTTGGATAACGTTTTTGAGCATCTAATTCTTTTTTCTGCTTTTTATTTAAACCGTTAGTATTAGGATCAGGTTTTTCATCTTGTTTTGATTTATTATCTAAATCAGGCGGAAGAGATGCCTTTTTCTTATCCTTATCTTTATCTTTAGGATCTTCTGGTTCAGGGGAGGCAGAATTTTTGGCAGCTCT